>TBL_comb47_HYPODRAFT_10001553_pt1 | contig 29717 bp, 26 predicted proteins | sample TroBogypolimnion_40_FD_10682 | JGI IMG/M metagenome (IMG submission 10682) | reverse complement strand
GGCCATTTGAATTTATATTGGGCGCATGGACAAAGACAAAGTCGCAGAGATTCTCATCGAGATCGGCGTGCTGCTGGAATTGAAAGGCGAAAACCCCTTCAAGACGCGGGCCTACACGAACGGGGCGCGAACGATTGAAGGTCTTAATGAACCACTGGCCACCCTCGTCGCGGAAAAACGACTAGGCGAAATCAAAGGCATCGGCGCGGCGCTGGAACAAAAAATCACCGAGCTGGTCGAGACCGGCAAATTAAAATACTACGACGAATTAAAAGCTTCGATACCGCCGGGCTTGATTGAGATGCTGGACATTTCGGGCCTGGGTCCAAAAAAAATCCAGGCGCTGCACAAGCAGCTGGGCATTGATTCCATTGAGAAACTCGAGGCCGCCTGCCAAGCCGGTCAGGTGGCGGAGCTGGACGGTTTCGGCGAAAAAACGCAGGTGAATATTTTGGAAGGGATCGAGCGCCAGCGCACTTACGCGAGCAAACATCTGTTGAGCCAAGCGCTGCGCGCCGCGGAGCCGCTGCTGGAAAATCTGCGCGAGCATCCCGACGTGATCCGGTGCAGCACCGCGGGCAGTTTGCGCCGGTTCAAGGAGATTTGCGGCGACATTGATCTGCTGGCGTCCTCGAAGAAACCCGTTGATGTCATTGAATATTTCGCCTCGCTGCCAGGCATCCTCAAGGTCATCGTCAAAGGCGAAACCAAGGCGAGCGTGATTCTGGAGGGGGGCATCCAGTGCGACCTGCGCGTGGTGAGCGACGCGGAATTCCCGTTTGCGCTGGCGTATTTCACCGGCAGCAAGGAGCACAACATCGTGATGCGGCAGCGGGCGATCCAGCGGGGATTGCGGCTGAATGAATACGGATTGTTCAAATCAAAGGAGGAAACCCGCGACCCGAAACTGCTCGTGCCGTGCCAGGACGAGGCGGAGATCTTCCAGAAACTGGACCTGGTTTTTGTGCCGCCGGAACTGCGCGAGGATCATGGCGAATATTCGGCGGCGGAGAAAAACGATCTGCCGCGGCTGATCGAGTGGACGGATTTGAAAGGCGCACTGCACAATCACTCCAACTGGAGCGACGGCCACAACACGCTGGAGGAAATCGCCGATTACATGGAGGAACTCGGGCTTGAATACTGGGCGGTCACGGATCATTCGAGGGCTTCTTTTCAGGCGAACGGCCTCGATGCGAAACGGCTGCGCGAACAGATGGCGGAAATCAAACAGTTGAACGCGAAGCTCGCGGCGCGCGGCAGCGATTTCCGGCTGTTGACGGGCAGCGAGGTGGACATTTTGAAGGAGCGACTGGATTGCGAGGACGAGCTGCTGGCGGAACTGGACGTGGTGGTCGCCAGCCTGCATGTGCCGTCAAGCAGCGAGGCGGAGAATACGAAAAGAATTCTTCGCGCGGTGGAAAATCCGTTCGTCCACATCCTCGGACATATGACGGGGCGCTTGCTGCTGGAACGCGAGGCGTATCCGGTGAACGTGCCGGCGGTGATCGATGCATGTGCGGCGACAGGGACGTGGATCGAGCTGAATTGCAACCCGCACCGGTTTGATTTGGACTGGCGGCACTGGCCTTACGCGAAAAGCAAAGGCGTGAAATGCGTCATCAATCCGGACGCGCACCGCAACGAGCACGCGGGTTTCCTGCGTCTGGGCGCGGGCATCGCCCGCAAAGGCTGGCTGGAAAGGACCAATGTAATCAATGCCCTGCCCCTCCAGTTGCTCCGGAAAGAATTGAATCGGAAGCGTCTGGGCCTCGAGACAAAAGCGGGTCAATGACAGCAGTTTTCGACTGGTTGAAAGCCGAAATTTGTTTTGACGGCGGGCTTGTCCGGCTGATAGTTTGTGGATGCATCAGATGTTCGCACTTTTTCTTTGAATGGAAAGGGGTGCTGTCAGTCAAAATGTAGTCCAAACTTGTTATGAAGAAATTATTTTTCTCTGTGGGGCTTGTAGCTGCCGGAACGGCAGCCTTGCAGGCGGCTTATGCTCCCGACCAAGTGGACGCCACCAGAATGTGGAGCCTTTCCGGGACACTTCGTGGCTTTTACGACAACAACTACACCACCTCGGCGTCGGCGAACGGCAGCGGTGGTTTTGAAGTCAGCCCCCAGGTCAGCATCAATGTTCCGATGCAGCAGACGGAATTTGGGATGCGGTTCATCTACGGACTTTATTATTACCAACAACGGGCCAACGACAATGAAAACCCGGTTGACCAGACCTTCCGGACGGATTTATGGCTGGATCATGCGTTCACGGAACGCTGGCAGGCACGGGTGGATGACACATTTTTAATCGCGCAAGATCCCCAGTTGAACTCCGGTGGTCCCGTCTCACTGCCTACCCGCACCACGCAGAGTTATCTAGCCAATGACGGCACCGTCTCGCTGCACACGGATTGGACGCGGCAATTTAGCACCGCGTTGCATTATCAGAGTGGCTTTTACGATTACCAGAACAGCGGCACCACCCAAGCGAATCTTTCCACAAAAGGCGCCAGTCTGGCGGGCGAACTCAACCGGATCGCCAACACCATCGGGCTCGATTTCCAATGGACGCAAACCCCGACCACCATGTTTTACTTCGGCTACCAATTCGCCCAGGTGAATTATACCGGAGATGAGCCGGTTGGTCAGGTGCCCGCAACGAGCACGGCGGCTGTTCCGCCGCCCGGTTACTTCTATTATAGCGACTCGCGTAATAGCCGTTCCCAAGCGATTTACCTTGGGACGACGCATAGTTTTCTTCCTGATTTGGTTGTCTCCGGCCGGTTTGGCGCCCAGTATTCCGATTATTACAACGATCCGCAGAACACGGCTTCGTGGAATCCGTATGGCAACGTGTCCCTGACCTACACCTACAACCCCGGCTGTTTTGCTGAAATCGGCTTTACCGAGGCGATGAATGCAACGGATGAAATTGCGGTGGACAGCAAGAATGGCAGCATCACCACGTCACAGCAAAGTTCCGTGGTCTATGGCTCCATCAACCACCAGATCACGCCTAAGCTCAAGGGTTCGCTCATCGGGCAAATGCAATTTTCATCTTTCAATGGCGGACAATACGATGGCGACGTGGACGATCTTTACAGCGTCGGCTTGAATTTTTCCTACGCTTTCAACCGGCACTTTTCGGCTGATATCGGGGATAACTTCGACAACCTCGTCTCCAAGATTCCTGGCCGTGGCTATACCCGCAATGAAGTCTATGCCGGGGTGACCGCCACTTATTAATCACAGTATTGAACAGGACATTTTGAACATTCAGCCGGGAGCCGGGTCTTAGCACAGGCTCCCCTTTATTTTTTACACTTATGGATTCGCCCCAAAATCAGCCGCCCCAGGAAGCCAGACTGCATTTTCTGGATTATTGTCGCATCATCCGCATCCGCAAGGCAATCATCATCACGGTTTTTCTGATCACGGCCATCATTGCGACCGCGGTGACTTTCATCCTGCCGGTTTCCTATTCGAGCACCTCTCAGATTAATATCGAGCCGGATATGACTTCGGACATTTCACCCATGAGCGGACAAGGGGGCACCGCGACTGTCTACGATCCCTATTTTCTCCAGACCCAGCTGGAAATTCTGCAAGGCCCGACCGTGCTCGGCAAGGTGGTGGAGTCCCTGCATTTGAACGAGCTTTGGGGCAAGAAATACGGCGTGGACACCTTTAAAACCTCCGAAACGGTCGAGTTTTTAAAAAACCAGATGGGGTTGAGTCCCGTTCGTAATACAACGCTGGTCGGAATCACGGTTTACAGCGCCGACAAAAATGAGGCCGCCTCCCTGGCCAACGCCATCGCAAAAGCCTATCATGATTACCGGGTCGAGCGGCACACGCTGCGGACGCTGGGCGGTATCAAGGTCTTGGAGGACCAATACAAATCCGAGCACGAGCAGATTCAAGCCATCCGCGCCAATGTGGACAAGCTGCGTAAAGACCTCGCCATCGTCGACACCGACCCCCAATCCTTTATCCCGACCCCCACCTTGACTCAGGAGCAACTGCGCCAGTATCACGACATGATGATGGAGGGGCAGACGAAATACAACCGGCTCCAGGAAGAATTGAACCAGCTCAAGGCCTTGGATCCGGCCAAATTGAGAGACGTTCTGCCGGCCGTCAATCCCGATGGCACGCTGTCCGGCCTGCTCGACAAACTGCATGAATCGCAACAGCAGTTTGTCACCAAGACGAATGATTTATCCTTGGAGAACCCCGATGTCATCCGCATTCAGTCCATGATCAATGAGGTGAACAAGCAGATTGATGATCGCATCACCGGCATCATGATCGGGATGGAAAACAAACTGAACACCGAGAAAGCCGCCCTTGATACGCTCGTTAAAGAGGTGGAACTGGCAACCAAGAAAGATCAGGAAGAAGCCGTCCGGGGCCAGCCTTACTGGCAGGAAAAGCGCAATCTGGCGAACAAGGAGGAAACTTACAAACTGCTGGGGGCCAAGATTGAAATGGAAAAAATTGATCTGGCCATCCCCCGGTCTTCCGTGGTGGAACAAACCGTTATTGCCGAGCCCGGCAAAACCCCCGTGCGCCCCAACAAGCCGCTCAACATCACCTTGGGACTGATTTTCGGCATCATCGTCGGTGTCGGCCTTGCCTTCTTCATCGAGTATCTCGACACCAGCGTCAAGACCATTGACGACGTGGAACGTGCCTTCCAGGCACCGGTGCTGGGCGTCATCCCGCAAAATGTCGGCTATCTGACCGATGAAGGACCCGAAAGCCGCTATGCTGAAGCCTATCGAGTCTTGCGAACAAACATTCTTTTTGCACGTAAGGACGATCAGCTCACCACCATCGTGGTGGTCAGCGCCGGTGCCGGCGAAGGCAAATCCACCACGACGTTGAACCTCGCGACGGTGTTCGCCCAGGCTGGCCAGCGCGTATTGGTGGTGGATTCCGATTTGCGCCGCCCCACGCTGCACAAACTCCTGCACGTCACCAACGATGTCGGCCTCACGAATTATCTGCTCAAGCAGAACACGCTCGAGGAAGTCATTCAGACCACCGGCGTGGCGACGCTCAACTTCATGGCCAGCGGCAAATTGCCGAGCAGCTCCATGAGCATTTTGAATTCGGCGGCAATGAAGGAAATGGTCGCCGAACTGAAGCATCGCTACGACTTCATCTTCTTTGATTCACCCCCGATTTTGGGCGTGAGCGATGCCTCGGTTCTGGCCAGCGAAATGGACATGGTTGTTCAGGTCATTCAATATCGCCGCTATCCCCAGCTGATGAACCTCCGCGCCAAGCAGGTGATCGAAAAGGTCGGCGGCACCTTTCTCGGCATCGTGCTGAACAACATCAACATGTCGCAGGACGAAAGCTATTACTACTACAGCGGCTATTACCACGATTACTATTACTCCGGCAACGCCAAGGATCAGGAAGCTGCCGCACCCAAAAACCCCGGCGAACCGGGAGATTCCGACAAGGTTGGAATCAAACAAAAATATTGATTTCGCCCCGGATTTTACAACGATGACCCTCATGAAACGTTTTGTTACAGGACCGTTTGTTATTGCCCTGCTTTTGGCCGTTTGGATTTTCAATGGCTGTGCCACCGCGCCCCAAACCGACCCGCCGCAAGCAGTCAGCAAGGAGCACCGCGCCGAAGTCGCCCGCTTCCATGTCGGGGAAACGGTGAGTATCATGTTTTCCGGCACCCCGGATCAAATTCCCCCGCATGATGAAATCATCAAGGAAGATGGGGACATCACCCTGTCGCTCATCGGCTCAGTGCATGCCGTTGGCAAAACTGCGGGCGAGCTGCAGAGTGAAATCCACGACGCTTACGTTCCTAAGTATTTTGTCCGTCTCACCGTGACGGTGAAGCCCGGCGACCTGGTGTATTATGTGCGCGGCGAAGTCAAAGGTCCCGGTCGCCAGCTTTATGTCGGCGAAACCACCGTCACCAAAGCCATCGCCTCCGCCGGCGATTTCACCGACTTTGCCAGCCATAGCAATGTCACCCTCATTCGCGCCAACGGCCAGCGGATCAAGGTGGACTGCGACGAAGCGCAGCAGGATTCATCCAAAGACCCGCATATCTACCCCGGCGACCAGATCGTGGTGGCGCGTAAAATCTGGTAATGATTCAACTCAATATTCTTGCAGGAAAGCAGGCGGGCACCCACACGGTTGCCCGCCATTTTCCTTTCCACGTCGGACGTGCGCCGGGGAATGAATTGCAACTGGAAGACGACGGCGTCTGGGATCAGCATCTCACCCTTGAATTTCAACCGCAATCCGGCTTCAATCTGGCCACCGCACCCGAAGCCCTTGTGACCGTCAACGGCGACCCGGTTCATAACACCACGCTCCGCAACGGCGACACCATCACGATCGGTTCCGTGAAGCTCCAGTTCTGGCTCGCCGCGGCCGCCCAAGGCAGCCTGCGCGTCCGCGAGGGTTTTGTGTGGGCGTTGATGGGCGGCGTCACTGCCGGACAAATGGCGCTGATATACTGGTTGCTGAAATAAGCGAAATCAGCTGGGAGGTGGCAGGTTCGTGAACCTGCGTTCTACTGCCACCTGCCACCGATTCAATGCCGGAAATGACGCGCGCCGGTGAACGCCATCGCCATGCCGCGCGCGTCCGCCGCGGCGATGACTTCCGCATCGCGCACCGAACCGCCGGGCTGGATCGCCGCCGTCGCGCCTGCGTCCGCCGCCGCCAGCAGGCCGTCGGGAAAAGGAAAAAAGGCGTCGCTGCAAACCACGCTACCGTCGAGCGGCAGCTTCGCCTCGCCGGCTTTCCACACCGCGATCCGGCTGGAATCCACGCGGCTCATCTGCCCCGCGCCGGTGCCGAGCGTGCGGTTGTCGGCGACATACAAAATCGCGTTTGATTTCAGGTGCTTCACCACGCGCCAGCCGAACAGCATCGCCGTCAATTCCTGCACCGTCGGCGCCCGCTTGGTGACGATTTTCAAATCCGCCGCCGTGGTCATTTTCAAATCCCGCTGTTGTAACAGGAACGAATCCGCCCCGACACTGCGCACGTCCCACGGCTCCGCCATCGCCGGGCTTTTCACGATTTGCAGCAGCCGGAGATTTTTTTTCTGCTGCAACACCGCCAGCGCCTCCGGCGTGAATTCCGGCGCGACGATGACTTCGCTGAAGATTTCCGCGATCGCCTCCGCGCACGCGCCGTCGAGCGGCTGGTTGACAGCAATGATGCCGCCGAACGGCGCCTGTTTGTCGGTGGCAAACGCCTTCTCCCACGCCTCGCGCAGTGTGGCGCCCTGCCCCACGCCGCACGGATTCGTGTGCTTTAGAATCGCCAGCGTCGGCGCATCCTCGCGAAATTCAGCAATGAGCGCGGCGGCGGCGGTCAGATCCAGAATGTTGTTGTAGGAAAGTTCCTTGCCGTGGAGCTGCTTGAAAAACTCGTGGAACTTGCCGTAGAGCGCCGCCGTCTGGTGCGGATTTTCGCCGTAGCGCAGCGGCTGCGCCAGCGGCGCGGAAAGGGTCAGCACTGGCGGCAGCGAATTTTTGTCGGCGGCGAATGACTTTTGCAGATGCGCGGCAATCGCGGCGTCGTAGGCGGCGGTGCGCGCATAGACTTTCGCGCACAACGTCCGGCGCAATTCCAAAGTCGTATTGCCACTTTCCGAAATTTGTTTCGCCACTTCCGCGTAATCCGCCGGATCCACGATGACCGTGACGCTGTCGTGGTTTTTCGCCGCGCTGCGCAGCATCGAAGGCCCACCGATGTCAATGTTCTCAATCGCATCGTGCAGGCTCACGTCCGGCTTGGCGACCGTGGCCTCGAACGGATACAGATTCACGACCACCAGGTCAATCGGTGAAATGTCATGGGCCTTCACCGCCGCCTCGTGCGTCGCGTTGCCTCGGATGTAAAGCAGACCGCCGTGGACTTTCGGGTGCAGCGTCTTGACGCGGCCGTCGAGCATCTCGGGGAAGCCGGTATGTTCGCTGATGTCTTTGACGGCCAGGCCGGCGTCGCGCAGAGCCTTGGCCGTGCCGCCGGTGGAAATGATTTCAATCCCCGCCTGCGCGAGACTTTGGGCGAAGGGAATCAGCCCGGCTTTGTCCGAAACGGAAATGAGTGCGCGTTGAATTTTTGCCATAGCGCGACAAAATCCCCGATAGCAGCCACCGCCGTCAATCCAAATGCAGCCGGATGTGATGTCATCCGCTTGGTCAGCTCACAATCCGCCCGCCTTCGCCGAGGAAGATACCCTTGAAGTTCATCTCCAGCGCCTGCGGATTGCTGGCCTTGGCCAGGGCCTCCTTCTCTGACACGCGCCCGGATTTGACGAGGTTGAACAGGCACTGGTTGAACGTGAGCATGCCGTCGTCCACGCTGGTTTCGATGGCGGCGGCCAGTTTGTCCAGCCGGTTTTCCTCGAGCATTTTTTTGACGAGCGGCGAATTGATCAAGATTTCCAGCGCCGGCGTCATTTTGTTATCCACCGTGGTGACCATGCGCTGACAGATGACGCCCCGCAGCGTGGCGGCGAGCTGGCGGCGGACCTGTTCGCGCTCATCCGCCTTGAAGAAGTCGAGAATGCGGTTGATGGACTGCGCGGCCGTGGTGGTGTGCAGGGTGGACAGGACCAGATGCCCCGTGTCCGCCGCGCTCATGGCCGCCGCGAAGCTCACCGCATCGCGCATTTCACCCAGCATGATGATGTCCGGATCCTGGCGCAGGATGTTTTTGAGCGCGTGATGAAACGATTGCGTGTCCAGCCCGACTTCGCGCTGCTCAATCACGCACTGGTTGTCCTCGAAAACGAACTCAATCGGATCCTCAAGCGTGATGATATGCTTTTTGAAATTGCCGTTGATGTGCTCCAGCATCGCCGCGAGCGTGGTGGATTTACCGCAACCCGTCGAACCCGCCACCAGCACGATGCCGCGCGGCGATTCGGCGATCTGCTTGATCTGCTCCAGCAGGCCGAGCTGCGCAAAGCTGGGCACGTTGGTCTTGACGTGCCGCATCGCCAGCGCCCACTGACCGCGCTGCTGAAACAGGTTCGTGCGAAACCGCCCGAGGCCGGGAATGAAATAGGAGAAATCCACCTCGCGTTCCTCTTCCAGCCGTTTTGTCAGATGCATCGGGGTGATCGCTGTGACGATCTTGTTCATCCATTCCGCCGTGGGAAACGGACATTCGACTGCAATCAATTCGCGGTTGATGCGGAAAATCACGGGCGTGCCGATTTTCAGGTGGATGTCCGACGCCCCGCCTTCAATGGCGATTTTTAAAATCTTGGTGAAGAGTTCCATGCGCGCAGACTAATTGAATTTTCACCAAACGCCAACGGAGAAAATGCGTTGGTGGCATTGGTCGCCCCCGACCGGTGGCGTCGCCGGGCGTGGCGTCGCAACGGCCTGCCCACCATCCGGGAGTTGCAATCCCGTCCGGACCCCTTTACATCGTGAACGCCCCGAACAACGCCCGCATCTCCTCGTCCACCTGCGATTCATCCGTCAGCGTCTGCGCGATCGCGTCACGCAGCAATACCCGGTAGCGCTTCCGGAGCCGGTGAACCGTCACCCGCACCGCGCCTTCCTCCATGCCCAAAGCCTTCGCCATTTCGCTTTGCGCCGTTTCGTTTTTGCCCGCCATCAGAAAACCTTTCAGCTCCTCGAATAGCTTCGCCTTGCCGTCGGCCGCGCATTCCTTTTGCAACCGTTCAATCACCTTGGTCAGCAAGGCCAGCGCCCATTCGCGGTCGAACGCCTGGTCGGGACTGGGCTCGTTGGTGGCAGCGACTTGAAACTTCGTGTCCGCCGTCTGCCAGTCGAGCGACAGCGGCAACACGCCGCCGCCGCGTTTTTGCGCCTGCGACTTGTCCCATTCGTTCGCCAGAAAGTGTTTCAAGGATGCCAGCAGAAACGCCCGGAAACGCCCCCGTTCGGCGTCCAGACCGGCGAGATAATTTTTCTCCAGGAACCGCGCGAAGAACGCCTGCGTCAAATCCTCCGCGTCCGGTTTGTTGTGGCCGCGCCGACGCACATAGGCGTAAAGTGGAAACCAGTAGGTGCGGCACAGTTCTTCCAGCGCGCCGTCCGACTGCGGCGTGTGCCGCTGGCCCGCCGCGAGCACGACCGTCCAATGCGTCGTGGCGAAGATGTCGCCCGGCGCGCTGCTGGATGGCGATTCGGTCGTCACTTGATGTAATACCCGTCGGCTTTCCACTGGCCGTCTTTTTCCAGGACGAACGTGACGGTTTCCGTTGCGGAATTCTTTTTTGCGAAAGCCGTTTCAAATTGCATGACCACATATTTGCCGTCCGGCGCGCCCGGCATCTGTGTCTCCGTCACTGCCGAATTCGCCGTGCGGATTTCCAGTTTGCCCAAAGGCTTGCGGACGGATTCCAAAGCCTCAACCCATTTGTCCTGCGTGATCGCGCCTTGAAAAAATCCCGCCGCGTCCATCCAGCTTGCCGCATAATTTACAGCGTCAATTTCCGCCAGCCAATGCTGCGCCGCCGTCACCGCCGCCGTCTGCTCGGCGGTGCGCGGACGGATGAGATAGGATATGGCCTTCCACTGGCTGCCTTTTTCCTGCATAAACTCGACCGTTTCCACCGCGTTGGTCAGCGCGGCAAAGCTGGTTTCAAACTGCGCGACAAAATACGAACCGCGCGGCATTTCAGGCACGATGGCTGGTGACTGCGCGGAAATTTCCTTCCGTGAAATCAACTGGCCGAGCGGTTGGCGGACTTGCTCGGATAACTTCACCCAGGCGTCTTTCGTCGTGGCTATGTGAAAACTGTCCGACGCCTTTTCCCAGCTTTGCGGAAAAGCGCCGGTGTCCATCAGCGCGAGCCAGGCTTGCACGGCGGCCATCGCAGCCTGCTTGGAATCATTTCCGCTTTGCCCCAAGTTGTTGCGAATCTTCTCCGCCGCATCGGTGACGGCGGATTTCAAACGCGGATCGTCCAGCACCGCGACGCCTTCGTTCTGGATTTTCTCCGCGTCGGCTTTGTGGCCGGTGGCGACGAGAATTTCCACCAGCTTGCAGACCTGGCCCACAAAATTATTGGTGGCCAGTTTGCCAAAATCGGGCGGCGTGAACGCACCGGCGGGCATCGGGTGTTGTTTTCGCATTTCCGCCATGCGTTGCTGCGATTGGATTTGCACCTCAAACCCCCGGCGGGCGGACTCGAAGTGCGCCTGCGGATCACCGACACACTTGAACAACAACTCGTAGGCGCCCTTTTTCAACAGCAAGTCTTCCCCGTAATAAAAGCATTCACCGGCGAGTTTCGGGTCGTTCGCATACAGGGTCTGGAACAAGGCCAGCGTCGCGTCGTCGTCATGGATAGACTCATTGATGCCGGCAATTTCCTGGAACAATGCGGAATAGCCTTCGCCCACGGAAAATTTGCGCGCGTCGGCGTCGCGGATTTCGATGAGCGCTTGTTTCGCCTTTGGATAACGGTGTCCAAGCTCAACCCAATCCGAAAGCGCGAAGGAAAGGCGCACGCCGCGTTGGCCGGCGTCATTTCTCGAATGATCGAAATACCAAAGGTAACGCTGCAACGATTCCTCATAGCTGCCTTCGTTCATAAGGCTCTTGGCGGAATTAAAAATGGTTTGGAAATCCGGCTTTTCGTCAGAAGCGGGCGCCCAGGTTTCGGTGGAGGCGGGCGCTTGATTGGTGATCCAGGCGGCTTTGCTTTCGGCAGCGGCCTCCTGTTTGTTTCCGAAATAGACCGACGCAAACGGATGATTGTCGGCATACATTGATATGTGCGGCCAACCCGGAACGAGATGCGTCTGGACCAATTCAAAATCGCCGCGGCCTTTGGAAATTTGCATTTCCTGGCTTGAATCCGTCGGCACGGCGACGTCGTTTGTCGTGGTGATGTAAAGCGCCAGCAACGCTTGGTCATGGCTAACCAGATGGTAATGGCCTTTGGCCATCAGCCGGTTTTCGCTGCGCACCACCGAGGTGATTTCAATTGAATCGCCGTGCGGAAAATTGGTCTGGCCGATGTAAAAATTGGTCGCTAAACCGGAGGAAACATTTTGCGCAGTCTGCGCCTGGGCCGCGTGCCGCGCGTTTGCCTGCGCCTGGGCGCGGGCTTTGACGAAGTTCGGGATGGCAATCGCCGCCAGCAGACCGACGATGGCAATCACCACGGGAATTGAAATAAAAGCGAACACCGCCACGGCAAACCAGCGCCAGAAATGGTCGGGTTTTGATTTTTCACCTGCCCTCGCGTGAATCGTCCTGCCCCGGAAATAGGACCAAATGAGTCGTAATCCAAAAGTCACCACACCCAAAAACAAGCCAACAATGATTCCAGTAACCACGATAAGCGGCTTGTTTGGACGGACCGGCCAGCGTGGCGGTTGAGCCGTGTCAATGATCGAGACTTGACAGAGCGTGGGGTCAGTCAACACGCTGGCCTGGCTTCCACTTTTCTGATCCGGCGACCCTGTGTGGCGCGCGATTAAATCATCGTTGTAATGTCGATAGGCTTCAGCCACCGCGTTGGCGAGCGTGGCGCATTCCACCGCAGATTCACTGTAACAGGTGATGGCAATCAGGCTGGTGTTGCGGACGGGTTGCAAACTGATGCGTGCTTTCAGCAGCTCCATCGTCTCGGCGAAGCTCAAGGTCGGCCCGGTTGAATATTTTCGGCTCCAAGCCGCATTCAAATTGAGATTACTCACCACATTCGCCAGGACTTTTTCCGACTGGATGATTTCAAGCTGCGTTTGAATGGCGTAGGGATCATATGACGCACCGCCGCGATTTTGATCCACCAATGACTTCGAGGTTGGGTTGGATGGAACAACTTGGTCAATTTTGACCCGCGCGGTGGCGGCGTATGTTTCCGGCATAATATTGGCGTCAATCAAGGCGATGCCCGTGATGATGGCGAAAACCACAATTGCAGTTAAAAATGCAGATTGGAACGGAAGCGCCCGCGACGGGCTGGGCGGTTCGGCTGGCGGAACACCCGCGCCCCCCTTATTCACCGCGCGCCAGATGCGGCGGATGATGTGAACATCCACCCAGATCAACAGGAGCAAAAGCAGCGTCAGCCAGATTGCAAAATCCCACAAGCTGACAAAGAGCGAACCGCCCAAATGCCGCACATACACCGCCAGCAATTTATCCAAAAAAACCCACAAGCCGCCGACCATCGCGTCGAGCATCAACATCGGAAACAATAAACCGTCAAAGAGCGCGAGTTTAAGTCCGCATAGCCGTCCCGCCGAGCGACGGATTTGTGCCACGGCCACCCAACCGAGAAAGGTTGTCACCAGCGGCGCGACCAGGACCAACCCCAGGAGGCCGACGATGTTGAACAATATATTCAGCCATGAAGTGTCATGCGTCATTGGCGTTCCTGCTTCGGTCATTTTTTTTACCAGCCAAACGAACCAGACCAAGGGAAGGAAGGACAACGGAACGCATATTGCCCCGAAGATGGCCGTGCGTGAAAAGCGCGCCGCAATTTCTGGCTTCTGACTCCTGACTTCGGACTTCTCGTTTTCCGAAGCAATCGTTTCCACGCACGTCTTCACCTCGCTGACCTGCTGGTAGCGCCGTTCGGGATTTTTCTCCAAGGCGCGCAAAACGATTTCATCGAGGCGCACGTCAATCTGCACTTTCTTGGACGGCGGCTCAATCTTTTTGCCGGGCAGTTCGCCGGTGAGCATCTGGTAAAACACCACGCCGAGCGCGTAGATGTCCGCGCGATGATCCACCTCGCTCGGCGCGGTGATCTGCTCCGGCGACATGTATTGCGGCGTGCCCATGACTTTGCCCGCTTCCGTCGTCGAAGAAGCGCCGGGCTGGTTTCCGCCGCCGCTAGGTTCGCTTTTTTCCGCGCCCACAATTTTTGCTAGCCCGAAATCCGCCACCTTCACACGCCCGCGGCGGTCGAGCAAAATATTCTCCGGCTTGATGTCGCGATGGACGATGCCCTGGTCGTGAGCGAATTGCAGCGCGTCGCAAATCTGCGGCACGATGGCCAGCGCCTCGCGCGGGGCGATGCGGCTGCTGTGCAAAAGCTGGCGCAGGTTCACGCCGTCCACGAATTCCATCAGAAAATAAAAGAGGCGCGAGGCTTGGCTAGAGACGTTCGAGTTGTCCACGTTGCCAAACTCGTAAAGCGTCACGATGCCGGGATGATTCAGCTTCGCCAGCGCCTTGGCTTCGCGGGCGAAGCGCTCGGCAAACGCAGGATCGTCGCCGATGCCGGGCGGAAGAATTTTCAGCGCCACGACGCGGTCGAGCTGTTTCTGCCGCGCCTTGTAAACCGCGCCCATGCCGCCTTTGCCGATGAGTTCGAGAATCTCCAGTTGCGGAAACAGTGGCGCGAGTTCCACGACGGTCGGCGGCTGGAATGCCGCCTGCTTTGCGTCCGTAACCGTGTCCGCCGCCGTGCCCTGCTTGAGCAGGCAGGCGGGACAAAGTCCGGCCAGCGCGCCAGTCGGGAGCGGCGTGCCGCACTGCGGACATTTGTTGGCGTCAGGCATTGGCGGATTCATTTTTACCGTGTCCATGCCCACATCAGAAGAAAAACCGGCAGAACGTTACAAAAAGATTTAGCCGCCAGGAACGCCTCCGCCCGATGGGCACTTGAACTAGGATCTTCCCCGGCTGGCGGAATGCTTGGCTGTGCGCTTTATTTGCGTGCCTTTCGCGTGTTTCGTGGTTAGAAATCTTCCATGTCCAAACACAAGATCGGCATCATCGGCGGCAGCGGGCTTTATAATATCGAAGGTTTCTCCAACCAGAAATGGGTGAAGGTCAAGACGCCGTTCGGTGCGCCGTCGGACGAGTTTCTCGCCGGCACCCTAGCCGGACGCGACGTGGTGTTCCTGCCGCGTCACGGACGCGGCCATCGCATCCTGCCGAGCGAGCTCAATCACCGCGCCAATCTGTGGGCGATGAAGCAGCTCGGCGTCGCCTGGATCATCAGCGTCAGCGCCGTCGGTTCGTTGCAGGCGAAATACAAGCCGTGCGACATCGTCCTGCCCGACCAGTTTCTCGACCGCACCAAGCGCGATTTTGAACACACCTTTTTCGGACGCGGCATTGTCGGGCACATCGCATTCGCCGATCCGATTGCGGAGGAGTTGCGCCAGTTGCTGCTGAAGGCCGCGCGGTCGCTCAAGGCGCGCGTCCACGATGGCGGCACTTATGTGAACATGGAAGGCCCGGCGTTCAGCACGCGCGCCGAGTCTGTCACCAATCACAAACTTGGCTACGGCGTCATCGGCATGACGAATCTGGGCGAGGCCAAGTGCGCCCGTGAAGCCGAGATCGCCTACGCCACGATGGCGATGATCACCGATTACGACTGCTGGAAAGTGGACGAGGCGCACGTCACCGTGGAAATGGTCATCGCCAACCTGATGAAAAACGCCGCGACCGCCAAGGCCATCGTCGCCCGGGTCATTCCGCAAATCCCGACCGAACCGAACTGGCCGTGCCATTCGGCGCTGAAGAACGCCATCATGACCGAACGCAAGGCCTGGCCGAAGAAAACCATCGCCGAGTTGAAACCGATTTTGGCCAAGTATCTCTGACGGGGCGCGGACTTGCCGTCACTGGACGATTAAAAGAACGGATTGTGCGCCTTCTCTTCCGCCACCGTGGTCAGCGGGCCGTGGCCGGGGCAGATCAGGGTTTCCGCCGGCAGCGATAAAATCTGTTCGCGCACTTTTTGTTTCGCCACGTCCCACGAATCGTTGCCGCGGCCCATCGAGCCGGCGAAGATCGCGTCGCCCACCACCGCCACATACGGCGCGTCCTCCTGCCAGTTGCCGATCATGTAGGTCACGCCGTCCTCCGCGTGGCCGGGCGTCTCGCGATGCGTCACGCGCAGACCGCCGAGATGGATGATCTCCGCCGTCTTGTTGCGCTGGTCCGGCGGCGCGCTCTTGGAACTGGAACGCAACCGCGCCTTGGGAAAGGCCTCGCGGATCTTCGGCAGCGCCTCGACGTGGTCGTAGTGCGAGTGCGTGATGAAAATATATTTCAGATCCAGCTGGTTTTCCGCGATGCAGTCCAAAATCGGCTGTGCGTCAAAGCCGGTGTCGAACAGCGCCGCGTCGCGCGAGACTTCGTCCCAGACGAGATAGCAGTTCACGGTGGTGCCGTCGCTGGTGGTGGTGAACACGCGGACCTCGCGCCACTGGCTCAAATCCTCCGGCGCCGGCAGCCAGCCTTTGGCGATGCCTTCGAGCTTCGCGGGGTTCAGGCCGAGCAATTGGGCCAGCGCGGTGAAATTGATTCTTTCCGTGATCTTCCCCGTTTCTTCCAGCGCGGCGAGGTCGCTTTCGGAGATGCCGGCGGCGTTCGCGGCCGCAGTCGTTGCAACAGAGTTCATGGCCCGCGCTTTGCGGAGGATGTCGCCCAGATGGTCTTCGAGATTCATGCGGGGGAAACGTTAGCGGGCAAAACATTTCAGTGCAAGGCGCGGCTTGAGCGGCGGCGGCGCGACTGTTAGCCTGTGTGCCGATGAGTTGGTTCAATTCCAAGCGCAACAAAGAGCCCGAGCGGTTTTACCTGCTGCCCGGCCAGGGCGGAGCGGCGTATCGCCGCAAGCAGAAATACATCCTCAAATGGTCCATCCTCGTCGGCCTGGCCGTGTCGGTGGCGCTCGGCGCCTTGATGTATTACCTGAACCGACCGCAGCATTGAGCGGCGGCGCGCTTGACCCGGCGTTGCTGATTGCTAGTATGCGGACGAATTCGATGAAACTTTTCCGGTTGATTTCAATTTGCACGCTGGCCTTCGGCGCGGGACTGCCGTTGCGCGCGGAGCTGGCCGACGGCGTCAAGGCCGTCGTGAACGACTCCGCCATCACCTACTCGCAGGTCGAGGAATTCACCTTGCCGGTGATGGAGACGTTGCAGCGGCAATACGCCGGCCAGCCCGACCTGCTGCGGCAAAAATACGACGAGACCCTCCGCGACAGCCTCGAGCAGCTCGTCGAACGCCAGCTCATCCTCCATGATTTCATCGTTGAAGGCTACAAGCTGCCGGATAATTTCGCCGACCAGCTCGTGCAAGACCGCATCCGCGACCGCTTCGGCAACCGCATCACGCTCATGAAAACCCTGCAGGCGCAGGGCAGCACCATCGAGCAGTTCCGCAAGGAATTGCTCGACCAATACATCGTGTCGGCGCTGCGGTCCAAAAACGTCGCCCAGGAAATCATGATCTCGCCCTACAAGGTGGAAAATTATTACCTGACCCATCAGGACAGTTACAAGATCGAGGACCAGATCAAACTGCGGATGATCGTCCTCAATAAATCCTCCGCCTCCGACACCAACACCGTGAGCCGCGCCCGCGAAATCGAGGCCCAAATCAAGGAAGGCGCGACGTTCCAGGAAATGGCCGCCGTTTATTCGCAGGGCTCGCAGCAGCACGAGGGCGGCGACTGGGGCTGGGTGGAGCGCTCCGTGCTGAGCAAGGAGCTGGCCGATGCCGCCTTCGCCCTGAAGCCCGGCCAGATCAGCGACCCGGTGGTCACCGCCGAATCGGTCTATCTCATGCTGGTCGAACAGGTCCGCCCCTCGCACGTCAAACCGCTCGGGGAAATCCGCGGGGAAATCGAGAAAACCCTCCGCGTCCAGGAACAGGCCCGGCTCGAGAAGCAGTGGATTGAGGGCCTGAAGAAAAAAACGTTCATCCGCTACTTTTGAAAATTGGTTTGTGTTGGGAATATTCCTCAACTCTCAACCAATAACTCCCAACTCGCATGACCGGCTGGCTTGGCATTTCCCTCGGTGACATCACCGGCATCGGCCCGGAAGTCACGCTCAAGGCCATCGCCAACGAAGCGGGCCAGGATGCCACCAAATACCTGCTGATCGGTGACGAGCCACGCCTGCGGCAATTGAATTCCGCGCTGGGATTGGATTTGCCGCTGACGAAATTCTCGGGCTACCGCGACAGCGGCCGGTTTTCCATCTTCAACCCGATTAATTATCAGATCCCGGATAACCTTCCGGCGGCTTCATCGATGGCCGGCAGCATGGCGATTTCCTGGCTCGGCATCGGCGGCGCTTACTGCTTTCGCGGCGAACTCGACGCGCTCGTCACCGCGCCGGTCAGCAAGGAGGCCATCATCCGTGCCGGCTACAAAAACTTCACCGGGCAGACGGACTATCTCTCGGAACTCGCCGACACGCACCGCACCGCGATGATGCTGCTCGGCACCGACGAACGCGGCCGCTGGCTCCGCGTCGCGCTCGCCACGGTTCACATTGCCCTCAAGTCCGTTCCGGAAAAACTCACGGCGGAGAAAATCATGCTCGCCATCGAACTCGCCGCGCAGTCCTGTCGCGATCTCGGTTTGTCCCGGGCGCGCATCGCCGTCGCCGGTCTGAATCCGCACGCGGGCGAAGGCGGGGAATTCGGCGATGAGGAAATCAAGACCATCGCGCCCACGGTGCTCGCCGCGCAGAAAAACGGATTCGACGTTGTCGGCCCGTTGAGCGGCGACACGGTTTTTCACTATGCGCTGCAAGGGGAATTCGACGCGGTCGTGGCGATGTATCACGATCAGGGCCTCGCGCCGCTGAAAGCCGTCGCCTTCGACAGCGGCGTGAACTGGACGCTGGGCCTGCCCTTCATTCGCACCTCGCCCGACCACGGCACCGCCTACGACATCGCCGGAAAAGGCATCGCGAACCCGGGAAGCATGATCGCCGCGATCCGGCTGGCGAAGCAGTTGGCGAAGAATAAAAAAACGTAGCGTCGGCGCTGTGCGCCGATTCGGTCGAGCCGCAGGCTCGACACTACAATCAGCCAATCAACTCCCGGACCTTCGCCCCGATGTCGCCCTGCTTCACGAGTGATTCGCCGACGAGGATGGCGCCCGCGCCGCACTTTTTCAATCGCTCCACGTCGGCGCGCGAATTGATTCCGCTTTCAGCGACTAAAAGCGAAGTGTGACGCGTGGCGGGTGACAAGAAAAGTTTCGCCGCCAGCCGCTCGGTCGTCGCCAGATCCACCTTGAAAGTTTTCAGGTTGCGATTATTCACGCCGATGAGCGCGGGAGAAATTTTCAGCGCGCGTTCCAGCTCTTCCTCGTCGTGGACTTCAACGAGAACGGCCAGTCCAGCTTCCGTCGCGAGCGAATGAAATTTGGCCAGTTGGTCGTCGGTTAAAATGGCGACGATGAGCAGGATGGCGTCCGCACCCCATTCGGCGGCCTCGAGAATCTGGCGCTCATCGATGATGAAATCCTTGCGCAGCAGCGGCAGTTTCACCGCCGCGCGGATCTGGCGGAGATAATCCAGCGAGCCTTGGAAAAACTTTTCATCGGTCAAAACCGACAGGCAGCTTGCGCCGGCTGCCTCGTATTCCTTCGCAATGCGGACCGGATCAAAGTCTTTGCAGATGACGCCCATCGACGGCGACGCCTTCTTCACTTCGGCGATCAACCCGATGTTGCCGGAACGCGGCTTCCGCAGTGCCGCGAGAAAATCGCGCCGTTCTCCATGCTCCAGCATCGCGTCGCGCAAATCGCCGGCGGCGATGATGCGCGCCGGCAACTTCGCGACTTCGCGTTTCTTTTCTTCAACAATTTTGTCGAGAATGTTCACAACTCATTAAACCGCCAAGACGCCAAGGTCGCCAAGCAATTCTTTCCCTGAGTTTTCAAAACCTTGGCGTTCTTTGCGCCTTGGCGGCTGATGTTACTCTTCCTCATCCTTCACACCCTGCATCCGTTTCAGCGGGCAGCCGGCGCGGAGCCAGCCGTTCACGAACGCGTCCAGGTCGCCGTCCATCACACCTTGCACATTGCTCGTTTCCACGCCGGTGCGCAAGTCCTTCACCATGCGATAAGGCTGGAAGACATAACTCCTTATCTGGTTGCCCCACGAGACGCTGCCTTTGTCGCCGTAAAACTTTTCCATGTCGGCCTTGGCCGCGTCCACACGTTGCGCGAAAATCCGGGAGAGCAGCAGCGTCATCGCCGTGGCTCGGTTCTGATGCTGCGAACGCTGCGCCTGTGACGCGACGACGAGGCCGGTCGGGATGTGCGTGATGCGCACGGCGGTCTCGACCTTGTTCACGTTCTGGCCGCCCTTGCCGCCGGAACGGAACGTGTCCACGCGAAATTCATTCGGCGGAATGACGATTTCCCCGTCGCTCTCCTCGATCTCCGCGATGGCGTCCACGCTGGCAAAGCTCGTGTGCCGGCGCTTGTTGGAATCGAAAGGCGAGATGCGCACGAGGCGATGCACGCCGCGTTCAGCCTTGCAGAAGCCGTAAGCGTTCTCGCCCTTGATCAGCATGACGGCGCTCTTGATGCCGGCGGTTTCGCCCTGCAGAATGTCGGTCACTTCGACTTCCCAGCCGCGCGATTCCGCCCAGCGCTGATACATCCGCAGCAGCATGTTCGCCCAGTCGCACGATTCCGTGCCGCCCGCGCCGGAGTTGATGGTGAAGATGCAATTTTTTGCATCGTGCGGGCCGTTGAGGAATAATTTCAGCTCCAGCGCGTCAAGCTCCTTGAAGAAGGGCACGAGGTCGCGCGTGATCTCGGCCTCGATCTGGGCCTGCGACGCGGCGGGTTCCGCCCCGGCGAGTTCGACCATGACGTTGAAATCTTCGAGCTGCTTCTCGAATTTGAGGAGCGGTTCGAGTTTGTTGCGGATGACGCCCGCCTCGTCAATGAAGCCCTGGGCCTTTTCGCGGTTGTCCCAGAACTTTTCGTCCGCCATCAACGAGTTCAGCTCACCCGACCGTTTTTGCAAGGTAGCGACGTCAAAGAAACCTCCGCAAGTGCGTGAGTTTCTCGGCAGCGGTCGTCAGTTGGGGGGCGATCATTTCGAACATGGCAGGAGCATAGCGGAATCGGCAGCCGGAATCCAGAAGCGAGTGTCCCGACTTGAATGGCGTGCGGGTCTGCGCGAAGCGTCAGCCGCAGCAGGGTTCACGATGCTGCGGCTGGTCTGCGACACAGCCGCGCTCCGGTCAACGTTTCAGCGCGGCCTGGCGCTTCTTCCACCGCCGGATGCGCCGCCGGATTTCCAAAGCCAGGAGCAGCAGCGCCAGGAGCAGCAGCAAAAAATATCCCCATTCCAAAATGGGCCGCACCGTTTTGACGATGCTTTTGTCAAAGGATGACAAGCCTTCGGTCACGTCTTGCGTGGTCGCGATGCTCGTCACATTGGTGACGACGACCAGCGTCCGGCTGGCATTCGTGGAATTCTGCGATCCGCTGCGACCACTGGGAAGTGCCCTGGTCACGACCGAATTATTGATCGACGCGTTGTTTGGCTGGCTGGGTTGATATCCCGGCGAGGCTATCTGCTTGGCGGCGCCGGGCGACGCGCCGGGCCCCGTGCCGGGATTATTATAGCTGGGTGGCGGGGCGGAACTTCCGGGCGGATGACTGGATCCGGGTGCGGTGCCGTAGCCTCCGGCGGTCGAGCCGTAAGTCGGCCGGGTCTGGCCGGATGGGACGCTCGGCAGAAAATAATCCGCCGTAATGCCGGCACTGTTCGGGCTGGCTGCCAGCAAGCTGGGGGTCCATTCCTCCACGTGGGCATCGGCGAAAAGCACGTTGCCTTTGCGCTCATGCAGCTCCTTCGTCCAGCGCAATTGGTTGCCGGCGCCACCATGCACGATGGAGGGATTGAACAGCGGCAGGTTGACGATATTCCGGTCGCCGGCCAGCACGGAGCCGGCCTTGCCGTAATCCGCATTCACGCCCACGAAATAGCTCAGATTGGCATTTTGCAGCGCGCTTAACTTCATTGCGGGCAGCCGCGTGTCCGCCGGGCAGATCAGGATTTTCGGCACGGCGATTTCGTTGGAGAGCACCTGAAAATGACGGAACGAAAAATAAAATTCCCCGCCCACCGCGTAACCGTTCTGGACGAATTCCTCCGAGCCGCCGTCGCTCATCGGCACCTGCATGGGAAACTTGCTGGCGTGATCGTGCATGAAAATCTGGAAGGCGATCCCCATCTGCCCCAAGCCGTTCACGCACACGATGCGCCTGGCCCGCATCTGACCCCGGCTCAAGGCCGGCAGCAACAGCGCGGCGAGGATGCCGATGATGGCGATCACGGTCAGCAATTCCACCAGTGTGAACGCACCGGCCCGGCGATGGGACTGGGGAGAATTCATGCTTAATTAATGATTCAGCAAACCTTGTGCCGTGATGTTTTAGCGGAAAAGGGCGCGCTTGGCTTCAAAAAAGCGTGGGCTTCACGCCAATCCGCGCGAAGTTCACGCGGTCGGACCCACGCGAAGGCGCAAAGTTACCAAGCGGCAAAGACGGAGCCGAGATGAACCAACCGCCAGTTAGCTGATACGGTTTCCATCCATCGTTTGCCTTCGACCGCCGGCTCTCTGCGCCTTTGGTTCTTGGCGGCTTTGCGTTAACTGTCGTTTCAAAATTTACAACTCATCCTCGCGCTCGGTGTAAAACAATTCGTGGGCGCGGTCATAATCCGCTTCCGGCACGAAGACCTGGGCGGGGCGGCTCAGATCGCCGTCGTCGGGCAACGCCGGATCCACGAATGCCTGCGTGGCGGTGATGCCGTGCTTTTCCAGCATCATGACGAGCATCTCGGCGTTGATGAATGGGCCGGTGTAGAAAAGTTTCACGGAATGGCGAGGCGGTTGGTGGCGAGGCCGGTTTGTTTAAGCAAATTTCGCAACTCACCATCGGTCGCGGATTTCACAAATAGAGCATCCACGAGACCGATGTTGCCGTAGAATTTTGTTTGGTATTTGTGTCGCTCGGCAGTCCAGGTGATTGGACTGTTGGTTGAAAGTTCCAACAGGCCGGATTTCACAGGAACCCCACCGATGGCAAAGTTGTCATCGCCGGAAAAAAACGTTTGCGGTAAATTTTTATTTGCATCCAAACCAACAAAGTAGCTGATGTTCTTTGCCGAAAACCCGGAGTTGAAATTGGTCGCAAAATTTTTGTTCCTATCCTTTTCATAAATCAAAATTTTGGGAGTGCCTAATTCATTGGAGACGACTTGAAAAATTGCGACAGCATTACCGACTGCGGCCAGCTCCATCACCCCGCCGCTCGCAACCAAGACTTCCATCGGGAATTTTCCATCGTGGTCAGCTTGCCAAATTTGGAAGGCAAGACCGATTTGCTTAATTTGGTTTTGGCAAAAAATGCCACTGCGACGCTTGGCTGCTGCAAGTCCCGGCAAAATGATTGCCGCGAGCACTGCCAACAAAAGGACGATTAATAATACTTCGACCAGCGTCAGCGCGTGGCTTCTTTGATTGGAAGAGCGCGGTTTCATGGCCGCCGCCGGGTTCAGTGACCGGGCTTGATCTGGCTGAACACATAGATCAGCAGGCCGATGATCACGACCGCCACCACGATGCCGCCAATGATGAAGACTTTATTGACCTTGTTGGTCTTTTTGGAAAAGGAGGCGTTCGTGTCGAACCCGCCGGGACGGGTGCCGCCTTTTTCCAACTGGTCCAGGCTGACCCCGCGCGGAATGAGCATCGTGGCGTCCACCTGTTTCCTGACCGGCGCGGGAACGGGGGTGGCAGCCTGAGCCGGAGCAGAACCCGGCGCGGGAGCGGAGGGCGCGGCGCCATCGACTTCGAGTTTCAATTCCACCTGGCCCAGCCGCAAAATCTGGCCGGGCTTCAGGACGCTCTCCTCGATCTTGTTGCCGTTGATGAACGAGCCGTTCGTGGAGTTCAGGTCGCGGATGACGATATCGCTGCCGCGCAGCTGGACTTCACAATGGTGGCTGGAGACGGACGGGTCGGCGATATGGAAAGTGTTGTCCTCCACGCGGCCGATGGTGGTGCGGTCGGTGTGCAGTTCGCACGCGCGACCCGTCATGCCTTGGTTTTGGATAACAAGTTTGGCCATAAGTTACGGTCAACGGATTATGGTCGGGATGCGTTTCAAGTCAAACGGAAATCTGAATTTGTCGCAGCTAAAATTAGCCGTGCCGTTCAATCAGGGAACGGAACTCGGCGAACAATGGCGTCGAATCATGCGGGCCGGGCGAGGCTTCCGGATGATATTGCACGCTGAAAACGGGCTTGGTTTTGTGCCGCAAGCCCTCGACCGTCTGGTCGTTGAGGTTGATGCGGTTAACGACCACGTCGGACGGCAGGCCGTTCGCATCCACCGCGAAACCGTGATTTTGCGAGGTGATTTCGACCCGGCCGGATTCCAGATCCTTCACCGGCTGGTTGCCGCCGCGATGGCCGAACTTCAATTTGAACGTCTTCGCCCCAAACGCCTGACCCAGAATCTGGTTGCCGAGGCAGATCCCGAAAATCGGAATCCCCGTGTCCAGGAGCGTCTTCACCTCGCGCACGATGTAATCCAGCGCCGCCGGATCGCCGGGGCCGTTGGAAAGAAAAATTCCGGCGGGTTTGTGCTTGAGCGCCTCGGCGGCGGTCGCGGTGGCGGGCAAAACCTGGGTGGCAAAGCCATGCTGCCGCAACCGGCGCAGGATGTTGTATTTCATCCCGTAGTCGAACGCGACGATGGGAATATCCGCCGCCGGCAGCGGCTTGCGGGTGTTGCGGGCGTCACCCGTTTTCAAACCGCGCACGAGATCGAATGCCGCGCTCTGCTCATCTTTTTCGTCCCAGCGAAACGCGTTCTTGTGAGTGACTTCCTTCACATAATCCACGCCGGCGAACACAAACTCTTTGGCGCGCTGGATCGCCTCGGCTTCGGAGATTTCCTCGGTGGAAATGAACCCGTTCAACGCGCCGCGGACGCGCAGTTTCTTGGTCAGCGCGCGGGTGTCGATGCCCTGGATGCCGGGAATGCCGTTCTGCTCCAGATATTCCGCCAGCGAAGAATCCGCGCGCCAGTTGCTTACGACGGGCGACAGTTCGCGGATGACAAAACCCGAGGCATGCGGCCGCCACGATTCCACGTCTACGGTGTTGACGCCGTAATTGCCAATGAGCGGATAGGTCATCGTGACGATCTGGCCTTTGTAGGACGGGTCGGTGAGGATTTCCTGGTAGCCGGTCATCGAGGTGTTGAAGCAGACCTCGCCGCTCGCGGAGGCGCGCGCGCCGAAACCTTGACCGTGAAACACGGAACCGTCTTCGAGGGCTAAAATGGCTTTCATCAAATTCGCAGGAGACTAGGCGAGAAATCGATCTGAAGCAAAAAAAAAGGCGCGGCATTTTGCGCCGCGCCCGTGGTTGATTCCGAAATTTACGGTTTGCCGAATTTTTCCAGCTTCGCAATGAAGGCCTCCGGCCCGCCGGGCGCATAACCGACCTGCCGTCCGATTTCCTTGCCGTCGCCGTTCAGCACGACAAACGTCGGGTAGCCGTCCACTTTATATTTCTCGCCCAGCGCCTTGTTGGCGGCTTTCAAGGCGTCGCTCTGCGGTTTCTTGTTCGGGAAATCCACGACCACCAGTTCCAGATGCGCCTTGGCGTATTCCGCGAATTTGGGCGTGGACAGCGTGTCCTTGTCAAACTTGATGCACCAGCCGCACCAGTCCGAGCCGGTGAAATCCATCAACACCATTTTCTTGTCCGTCTTGGCCTGCGCCAGTGCCTTGGGCAGATCCGTGCCCCAGCTCAAATCCGCCGCCTGCGTCTGGAACCAGACGCAGCCAATCGCCATCGCAATGAGTAGTCTTTTCATAGTTTGTATGTGTTATGTTTGTAAGCCTCGGGAATTAGACCGCCACCGCCTCGGTTTGTTCAGACCAAACCGCTTTTCCCGCGACGATGGTCGCCACCGCCCGACCCCGGAGTTTCCAGCCGGAAAACGGGCTGTTCTTGGATTTGCTCGCGGAATCTTCCGCGCGAAAAATCCATTCGCCATCGGGATCAAACACCGTCACGTCCGCATCCGCGCCGACGCTCAGCGTGCCTTTGTTCAGATTCAGCAGCCGCGCCGGATTCACCGTGAACTTCGCGATCAGGTCCGCGAGCGTGATCCGTTTCGTGTGGACAAGCTGCATCAGCGCGAGGGCGAGTTCCGTTTCCAAGCCGGTGATGCCGAAGGGCGCATAGTCGAACTCGACCTCTTTTTCGTAATCGCAATGCGGCGCATGGTCGCTGCACAAAATCTCGATCGTGCCGTCCGTCAAGCCGTCGAGAATCGCCTCGCGGTCGCGCGCCGACCGTAGCGGCGGATTCATCTTGAAATGGGTGTCGAAGCCCGGCCATTCGGGCGGGTTGCTGGTTGAAAATTGCGGGCTCAGCGCTTTGCCATCGGCCGCCCAGAATTTGTCGCTGCCCGCGACGGCGGCATCGGTCAAAACAAAATGATGCGGGCAGGCTTCGCCGGAGACCGGCACGCCGCGTTTCCTGGCCTCGCGCAGCAGCGCCACGCTGCCCGCCGCGCTCAGGTGCTGGCAATGGATTTTTGTGCCCGTAAGCTCGGCTAGCAAAATGTTCCGGGCCACGATCATCTCCTCGCCTGCCGCCGGCCAGCCGCGCAAGCCCAGCGCCGTGCTCCAATAGCCTTCATGCATCACGCCGTCGGTCACCAGCGAGTAATCCTGGCAGTGATCCATCACCGGCAAATCGAACATCTTCGCGTATTCGCAGGCGCGGCGCATGAGATCGTTGTTCTGGATGCAATGCCCGTCGTCCGTGATGGCGACGACGCCCGCCTTCTTGAGCGAGCCGATGGGGGAAAGTTCCTCGCCCGCGATGCCTTTCGTGATCGCGCCGGCCACAAACACATTGACGCCATCCGCCGCTGCCGCGCGTTCATGAATGAGCGCGACCGTTCCGGCATGGTCAATCGCCGGCGACGTGTTCGGCATGCAGACGACCGAAGTGAAGCCGCCGCGGGCCGCCGCCGCCGTGCCGCTGGCGATGGTCTCCTTGGCCGTCTGGCCAGGTTCGCGGAAGTGGACGTGCAGATCGATCAGGCCGGGACAGACGATTTTCCCCCGGGCATCGAAGCGCTCGGTATCGGCGGGCGCGGAAAGATTTTTGCCGACGGCGGATATTTTCCCGTGGAGAATCAAAACCTCCGCGGGGGCGTCGAAATTATTGGCGGGGTCAATCACCCGTCCGCCGGTGAGGAGCAGCGAATTCACACCGCGAGATTAGCGGCGGCGGATTGACAAGGCAAGCGCGGGCGATATTATTACACGGACGGTCGCGGGTGTAGTTCAATGGTAGAACAGGAGTTTTCCAAACTCCATACGAGGGTTCGATTCCCTTCACCCGCTCCAATGTTTGCAAGGGTTTCGTAACGCCAGCCGGTTTTTGCATCAGTTTTGCATCAGCGCGGAACTTCCCGCCGCCTGACATTTTTCCGCGCCCTCGACTTTTCTCCGCCGTGCCTTTTCTTTCCCGCCCGCGCGGGCGTGGAAATCTTTCTAACCGCGCCGACACCAAAAAACCGTAAAACTATTTATGGCCATTGGTATTTCTTCCAAGGAGAGAAAACCGGTTGCGACCGTGACGGTCGGATCGGTTGCCATTTCAATTTACGCCGCGCCCGTCACGGTCAGGGCGGCAACGCCAGCGGCGGCAGATTCAAGCAGCGCGGCCAGCGCCACTGAATCCAAAACCTATCAATCGTTTCAGGTTGCGCACTATGAAGGCGCACGCCGAATTTTGCAGCGGCGCAACACGCTGGACAAGGCGAAGGCGCTCGCCAAGGAAATCGCCAACCGCTTGAGCCGCGACGGTGCCCGTGCGCAATACCTCACCGAGAAAGACCGGCGCGTGCTGATTCTGGCGCAGACCACCACCGCGCCGCTGGGCTTGGAGGTGGACGAGGTTTGCCGCCGATATGCCGAATTTCAGGCGCGGCTTACGACCGGCACGCTGGACGAGGCGGTCAGCTTCTATCTTGCCCACGGGCAGCGCGTCCGCCACGGCGCGACCATCGAGAGCGTTTACGCCGAATACTTGGAGCACCTCGTCAAGCGCGGCGTCGGCCATTACCACTTGCGCGACACCAAGCGGTATGTCGGGGGCTTCGTTGATGCGTTTCCGGGTTTGATCAGCGCCGTGCAGACGACCGGCGTTGATGCTTACCTGACGCGGCTCGGCGGCGGCAGTGCTCGCAACAAGAACAACCATCGCCGCGCCATCATTTCATTTTTCAACTTCGCCCAGGAGAAAGGATTTTTGCCGCACGGCATCATTCATGCCGCCGCCGCCACGACCGACTATCGCGACGCGCGCAGCCAGATTACATCCGAGCAACAGGCGCTGGACTTGCTCCAGCCGACCGACATTTATTCGCCGGAAGAAATGCGGAAGATTCTGGCGGCAGCGGATGACAGTCTCCGCGCCACGCTGGAGATCAAAGCGTTCAGCGGCGTGCGCACGGAGGAAATTGTCCGCCTGTGGTGGGTGATGGTGGCCGAGGCCGAAGGTTGCTTGAAGGTGCCCGACGCCGTTGGAAAAATTTCCGCGCGGCGCGTGCCGCTGCTGCCCAACCTGCAAACGCGGCTGGCGAAATACTCCGCCGAGTTGAAACGCGAACGGATTTCGGCGGACTTGCCCAGCGCAAATTCGCTGACGCGCGCTTGGGCGCGCATCGCCGCGAAAGCCGGAGTAACTTACAAGCGCAATGCGTTTAGAAATTCCTACATCACATACCGGTTGATTCTCACTGACGACATTTCCAAGGTGGCCGAGGAGTGTGGCACCAGTGCGAAGATGATCCGTAAAAATTACCAGTCGCGGGCGCACATTTCCCGCGCCACAGCCGAGGAGTGGTTTGCGCTATGAGTTCTTCCCCGCGCCAATGGGAAAAACTCGTCCCGATCAAAAATACAAAACGCACTACAATTTTATTGATGAGTAATTTATTCGGAAAAATTGAACCGGGAGCCATCCCCGTCACGGCGGACAAGCGCGGCTTGGCGGGGCGTTACATGGTTGGCGTTAGGACGATTGAGGAATGGCACGGCAGCGGAATCATTCGCGGCACGCGCCAGGGCAAACGGATTTTTTTCGATGTCGGCGATTGCGACCGCCGCTTGCTGCAATTCAGAAACCAGAAGGAGACTTATGCAAACAATTGAAAACGCCGCATTAGATCGGTGTTTTGCCGATAAACGAACCTTGGCGGAACGCTACGGCGTCAGCCCACGAACCATCACCAATTGGATGCGAGCGGACTTGCTCGCGTTCTTCAAAATCCGCCGCGTGGTGCGTTTCGATGTCGCCGCCTGCGATGCCGCTTTGCGGCAGCACGGATTCACCAACAACTTTTAATTTATGCAACTCGAAATGCACTCCCACGACGGGCTTCAGCCGGAAGGCCAGAAGCGAAACCAAGATCAACCTGTTCCCGACAAGGCTTTGCCGAAGCCGGAGGTGACAATCACAAATCCAATCGTCAAAGCTCAAATGCCCGGCCCGAAGCCGCCGAGCTTGGCGGTAGCCGACGCAGTGGACAAGTGGGTCAAAGCTCACAAGTTGATTCAGAATCCGTCACAGCCGGGCATGGTCGAGCTTTCCGCCCAGCATCGCCATTTCAACATTGGCCAGATTGACTTGCTCCGGCCAACGGTCTATGGAGGCGCAGCCGCCATCATCTTCCGTTATCAGGATCGCACGACCGGCCAGGTTCAGGTGGTCATCATCAAGTTGGATCAGCGCGACCATGCCATCCCGCTGGCGCGGGCGATAGCGTGGCGGCGCATCCAGTTGTTTCCTTACGGTCAGTTCATTCAGGGCACGGACAGCGATTTGACCGACTGCCCGCCCTTCAATGC
>TBL_comb47_HYPODRAFT_10001552_pt1 | contig 29748 bp, 23 predicted proteins | sample TroBogypolimnion_40_FD_10682 | JGI IMG/M metagenome (IMG submission 10682) | reverse complement strand
ATAGACGCGCATACAATTCATTCCAATTCCTTTGGCCCATCCAAGTTCCCGGTTGATTGTTGCAGGATCAAACGATTCAGCCTGCCACATTTCAAGCTGATTAATTGCCGTACTTGGAATGAAATTGCAACCCCTTAGCCAGGGCTGATGATTATACCAGTTATTGGCTTTATTCAAACTCCATGACGTTGCAATTTTCTCCTTTTTAAGTTTCTGTGCTGTAAGGGGATGGCTGAAAGCGGCCGATAATAAAGTCAGCAGCAATATTGATAGAAGAAGGATTGTTCTCATAAGTTTGTCCGGGTTAAAGTTTTTTAATACTAAATTAATCACGCCTCTAAAGGGAGAAAGGTCGGAAAATGAGAGCGCCGTAATCAGCTGATTACGGCGCTGCAAATCAAAACGGTTTTTGTTTAAACGGTATATGTGGAGGAGGCGGTATCACCACCTCTTCCTGTCCAGTTGGTGTGGAAAAATTGTCCGCGAGGTTTATCAACTCTTTCGTAAGTATGGGCACCGAAGTAATCCCTTTGAGCCTGAAGGAGATTGGCAGGTAATCTTTCACTGCGGAAACCGTCGAAATAGGTCAGTGATGTTGCGAGACAGGGAGCGGGGACACCATGCGAAACAGCTGCTGCAACTACGCGACGCCACCCTGCCTGAGCCTTTTCCAGTGTAGTTTTGAAGTATTCATCAAGGAGCAAGTGTTCCAGAAGAGGATTTTTGTCGAATGCCTCCTTGATTTTTCCTAAAAATACCGAACGGATAATGCAACCGCCTCGCCACATTAAGGCAATTCCTCCGTTATTGAGATTCCAATGGTACTCTTTGGCGGCCTCACCCATCAAGTCATAGCCCTGGGCATATGAGATAATTTTAGCTCCGAGCAGTGCATCTTTTAAATCACTTAAAAACTGAACTTTATCTCCTTCGAAAAGTTTATCCGGTCCACTCAGAAAGTGGGATGCTTTAACCCGAAGATCCTTTTGAGCGGAGAGGCAACGGGCGAAAACAGACTCACCAATGAGCGTAAGTGGTATACCCAGGTCGAGTGCAGCCACACCAGTCCATTTCCCAGTCCCTTTTTGCCCGGCTGTATCGAGGATTTTTTCAACGAGTGCTTCTCCGTTTTCATCTTTAAAACCGAGAATATCACGGGTAATTTCGATCAGATAGCTATCCAAATCACCTTTATTCCATTCTGCGAATGTGTCATGCATCTGGTCGGCATTCATCCCCAAAAGCTCCTTCATCATTTGATAGGCTTCGCAGATAATCTGCATATCGCCATATTCAATCCCATTGTGCACCATTTTAACGAAATGACCGGCTCCGTTTTCTCCCACCCAGTCGCAACAAGGTTCGTTCCCTACTTTGGCAGCTACTGCCTGGAAGATTTGTTTCACTGCCGGCCAGGCAGCCGGAGATCCCCCCGGCATCATGGATGGTCCGAGTAAGGCTCCCTCTTCACCGCCTGAAACACCGGTTCCAATGTACAGCAGTCCTTTGCTTTCAACATAACTGGTGCGTCGTATGGTATCGGGGAAATGTGAGTTTCCGCCATCGATAATAATATCCCCTGGTTCAAGGTGTGGAATGATTTGCTCAATAAAATCATCAACAGGAGAGCCTGCCTTTACAAGCATCATCACTTTTCGGGGGCGTTCAAGATTGGCACAAAGATCTGCGATGGAATGACACCCAATAAACTTCTTTCCTGCACCGCGTCCTGTTACAAATTTGTCAACTTTATCGATTGTCCGATTGTAAACCGCGACTGTAAACCCTTTACTTTCCATGTTCAGTACCAGGTTTTCACCCATTACTGCAAGGCCAATAAGGCCAATGTCTGCTTTTTTCATGTTTTTTGTTTCTCTGATTTCTATTGTTTGTTATAATTTAAACCCTAATTGATTGAGTTTATGAATTGCTTTGATATTATTTATTTTACAAAAGATTCGAAATGCCGGAAACTCACGTCTGATCGGGTAGTCACCACGTTGTTTTTCGAATGTTTCAACTGACTGTCTCAGGCGCTGATCATCTTTACGGATATCATAAGTGGCAAGAATAGCCTCTGCCAGAATTTGTTGGGTAGATTTACCTGTTCCGTCAATAAAAATATCAGTTGAGTCTGGAAGTTCAACATCTGAACATTTCCAATTATTTATCCCAAGCTTGAAGAATTTGCTGAGTGCCCTGACACTCATAGTTGTCCCATTGGCTTTCCCGTCTCTCGAATAACCGGCAATGTGCGGAGTTCCCAAATCGGTAAGATTTAAAAGCTCACGATCAATTTCAGGCTCATTTTCCCAACAATCAATTACTGCACCCGAAATCTTTCCCGATCGCAAAGCTGTTTTTAAGGAAACAGAATCTGTTACCTCTCCTCTGCAGGAATTGATAATAACCGGATTCTTTTGGGCCGCTGAAAAAAACTGATCATCAGCCAGATGGAAAGTCTTATCAATTCCCTCCATGTTCAGGGGAACATGCAAAGTTATGATGTCCGATTCCCTGAGAAGCTCATTCAGGTTTACAAATCCTTTATTTCCTTCACTCCTGACCCTGGGAGGATCATTCAGCAAAACCCTCATTCCAAGTATCTCACAAAGGCGTGCTACTTTGGTTCCGACATTACCAACCCCAATAATCCCGATTGTTTTTTCTTTGAGCAGGAAGTTTTTTCGTTCAGCCAACACTACCAGTGCTGAAGCAATGTATTGTTCGACAGATTTTGAATTGCAACCCGGGGCATTTGTCCAGGTAATTCCGGATTGCTCACAGAAGGCGGTATCGATATGATCGAAACCGATAGTTGCTGTTGCAATAAATTTAACGGTTGATCCGGAGAGTAATTGTGCATTACAATCTGTCCTTGTCCTGGTAATCAGGGCATCGGCATTTTTAACAATCTCCGAAGTTGTCTTGTCTCCGGGAAGATAAATAACTTCAGCAAAAGGCTCCAGAGCACCTTTGATATAGGGGATTTTATTATCTATAATAATCTTCATATCAATTAGTTATGGTGTTTTAAGATTCTCGCCGTAATAGTTTTTTACCATTTCGTCCATCACCTGACTTGTCCTGGCTCCGGATATTCCTGTCGAAGGTGATTCACCTTCGCCACGCAAAGAGGCTACTATTTTCTCCATAAGATAGCTTTGGACATGTTTGGGTCTTTCAAATGGAAATTCGTGATGCCCTGTGCCGTTTTCAAGAACCACTGGAGCCGACTTAAACGTGGAGAAGATTACCCTGCCCTGATCTCCAATGATCTCTACTTCATCAAGATTGTTTGTTTCGGATGTTACAAAACACCAGGTACCGGTTCCTGCCACTCCCGATTCATGAATCCAGTTCGCCATTACCAGATCTTCGGCAGGATAGAGGTGGGCCTGATTTAGGGCATTTGCCCTGACCTTTTCGATCGGGCCAAAAATAAAATCCAGAAAATCGAGTGTATGAGAGGCCAGATCGAATAAAAGACCTCCACCGGAAATGGAAGGACGATAGCGCCATGCAGCAACCTGAGTCTCAGATTCACTTTCCGGAGGATTGTAAAAACGGACATTAACCAAGCGAATTGAACCAATCGCTTTGGTATCCACTAACTCTTTAACTTTCAGAAACAGCGGCAGAGTACGCCTGTAATATGCAGTGTATAAAGGAATTCCTGTTTTTTCGGAAACTTTAATCATTTCCAGACATTCAGCATAGGTTCGAGCCATCGGCTTTTCCACATAGACAGGTTTTCCGGCAAGCATGGCTTTCACGGCATATTCCAGATGAGCGTCAGGGGGTGTTGCCACATAGATGGCATTAACTTCCGGGTCATTGATCAGCTCGTCGGCATTGTTATACCAATTTGGAACATTATGACGCACTGCATAATCTTTTGCAAGCAAGGCATTCCGACGCATGACGGCAACCAAACTGGAATGCGGCGTTAACTGAAGAGGTGGACCACTTTTTACTTCAGTTACATCCCCACATCCAATCAATCCCCATTTCACCTCCTGTAGGATCATATAACATTAATCTTTAAATCGTTCACGTACTGCCCATAGTCCTAATGCCGGATTGGAGATGTAATAGAATTCTTCCCCATCAGCCGTTTTGTTCCACCCATCTTTTAGTTTTTCAGGATCGAATACATTAATCATTTCTTCAAGTACGGCATACTTAAATCCTACACTTTCAATTTCTTGTTGGGTCAGATTTTCTTTCTTGTTACCGGGACAATAAGTCACAGAGAAACGACCTTCGGAAGAACCATGAATCAGATGGGCTGCGGCGCTTAGATTATTTCTAAGATCCTCATTTTCACGAACCGATTTTAAGGTCTGAGGAGTTCCGAAATAGCCATATTTACGAATCATCCGGTCAATCTCAGCATCTTCCCCAAACTCTTTGAGGGCAGGGGCAAGCACAATCAATTCTCCTCCGTCAGCAATGGCCATGCGGGTACGATACACTGATTTATTGCCTAACCAGGTTGATTTAAACTCAGCGGGATCAAGGTATACCACTACTTTTTTCATAGGCCTGTCGAGCATGTTGAAGTTAACCTCAATTGAAAGGGCAGCTGCAGCTTTAAATACTTCTTTATCATCACCAATATACAACCCACGTACTTTTAGAGATCCATCCTGGGGATCCATCCCAACAACAGTAAGGATGTACAGAATTGGAAGATGTTTTGCAAAGTGATGGCTTGCATAATCGAAAATCCGGCGTACAGGAGTCTGTGGACGCCCCATCATCTTTTCCATCCCGAATGCAGCTCCTATAAAATGGCTCTTATTAATTCCCTCTGCACCTCCGGTTCCTACAAATATATTTTTATTGTGATTTGCCATTCCAACAACTTCATGAGGAACCACCTGTCCGATGGAGAGGATCAGGTCGAAGCCACCCTCAACCAGTAATTTGTTTACCTGAGCAGGCCATGCAAAATCTACAGCATCACCCGATACTTCACGAATATATTCTGCGGGCACTTCTCCCAGGGTGACAACATCATTGCGCCAGTCATGATCGCGAAACAAGGATTGAGGAATATCTCCAAACATTTCACTGATCTGATTTTTTGTCATGGGAGTATGGGTTCCCAAAGCAGGTAAAATATCAGTCAACTTATCTCCGTAATATTCAAAAGCATAGTGAGTTAATTCTCCTGCCCGCGAAGGAAGTCTGGTAAAATCGGGAGGAATGGCCAGGACTTTTTTCTTTTTCCCAAGAAGCGTAAGGGCTGTGTATAATCCCTCTTTTAAATCGTCGTGTGAAAGATCAGCCTTTGTAGAACCTGTTTGGAAGTAGATCATATCTGTCGTTTTAAGTTTTCCTTAATTTAACAATAAAAGTAGGCTGGTTATTTCCTAAAGGTAAATATTTTAATCGGTCCTTATTGATTTTAAAACTAAATCTTTGAATTATCTTCTGACCCGGGCATTTCCTTTCCAGATACTCCATACCATCTCTTCATCGGCAGGTTGTGCATAATCGGTCAGAAAAGTTGTGGCCAAGGCACCAGTTGCCCATCCGAATTGGGGCCATTTTTCAGGAGACCATCCCTTTAGTATTCCATAGAGGAGGCCACCAACAAAACCATCACCTCCGCCTATCCGATCGAGAACTTTGATATTCCGGGGCTCGATTACGTGCCAGTTATCTCCTTCGAGCATAATGGCGCCCCATAAATGTTCGTTGGAATCGATTACCTGGCGTAAGGTAGTTGCAAATACTGAAGCGGCAGGGAAAGCTTCTTTGACACGGCCAATCATCCCTTTAAAACCTTCTATTTCTGATTTAATTCCTTCTCCTCCTGTTTCCGGTCCTTCGATCCCAAGACAAAGTTGGAAATCTTCTTCATTTCCAATCAAAATATCTGATAAACCCGCAATTTCTGCAAAGACTGCACTTAATTCAGTCTCGCGACCCTTCCAAAATGAGGCCCTGTAGTTCAGATCAAATGAAATACGGGAGTTATATTTCTTTGCAAAACGGGCTATCTGAAGACAAAATTCACTTGTCTCGGGAGACAATGCCGCAATTAAACCGGAGAGGTGAACAATTTGGACTCCCTCTTTTCCAAAGATCCGTTCCAAATCAAAATCCTTCACATTTAAGGTTCTTCCCACTTCACCGGCACGATCATTCTGGACCCTTGGACCACGAGCTCCTGTTCCGCTATCGGCAATATTAAACTGATGGCGGTATCCCCACGGATCGCCCTGAGGAATGTCCGGACCTTCAAAGGTCATATTACGGCTTCCCAGGTTGGTTTTAATAAATTGGGCAATTGGGCTGTCTTTTACAAAAGTCGTAAGAACCTTAACAGGAAGCCCGAGATACGATGAAATGCTTGCAACGTTGGTTTCGGCACTTGTGGCATACATTTGAAACAGATCGCTGCTATGAACAGGTTGCCCATTCACGGGAGTAATCCGGACACCCATACTTGTTGGAACAAGTAACGACCAGGCAAAATCTTTTTTTAACGATAGAGACATATTGATTAAGTATTTGAATTTTAATAATATAAATTAAACTCCGCTATAGGCATTAAAACCACCGTCTACCGGTATCACTATTCCCGTTACAAAAGCGGAAAGATCTGATAAAAGGTATAGAGCAGCACCCTGAAGGTCATCCGGATCTCCAAATTTACCCATTGGGGTATTGGTGACTATTTTATTCCCGCGGACCGAGTATTCTCCTGTTTTTTCATCAATAACCAGGAAGCGGTTCTGATTGGTAATAAAAAATCCAGGTGCAACGGCGTTGACTCTGATTCCTACCTTTGCCAGGTGCACAGCTAACCATTCGGTAAAATTATTGACTGAAGCTTTAGCAGCAGAATAGGCTGGAATTTTTGTTAACGGGTGATACGAGTTCATGGATGAGATATTTAAAACAACTCCGGATTTTTTTTCCAGCATATCTTTGGTAAATACCATACTGGGGAGAACTGTTCCTTTAAAGTTTAAAGCAAAGACCTTATCAAACCCTTCCATTTGCAATCCATAAAAAGTTTTTTCCAGGTTAGACAGATCGGTTTCTTCAATCTGCTCTGTTTGTGTGGTGGCCTGTGGAGAATTACCTCCTGCACCGTTTATGAGCAAATCAATTGGACCAAGGAGATCATTAATGATCACTTTTGCACTTTCGAGCGACTCTTTGTCCAGAACGTTGGCTTTAACTCCAATGATTTTAGCATTAAATTCTTTTGAAAGCTCTGCTGCAACTTCTTTTGCAAGATCTTCATTGAGGTCAACAATTGCAACTTTTGTTCCGACCGATGCTAAAGCTTTTATAAGTGAGATTCCAATTACACCTGCTCCGCCTGTGATCACACAAACTTTTCCATTTAAATCGTCAAAGGATAATTTTTTCATAATTCGATTACTAAATTTTATAAGTTATAATTTCTTTGTTTTATATAGAGACGTAATATTTGAGATTTTCCTTGGTTAATATGTCAATAGCCGTATAATTTGATTTATTTACTTTCTCTTTTCTCACGATCTGATCAAATAGTAAATTTATCGCTGCAAAACCTTGTTTTTCAGGATTCTGGTTCAAGAGAAAATCGATTGTACCCCTTTGCAGCAGTTCGGTATTCTTAGGAATTAAATCGTAACCGACTATTTTAGGTCGGGTTTCGTAGTTGTTAAATAAACCAGCCACAAGATGCACTTTAGAATTAGTTACAAATACCGCATCAATTGAATTAACTTTTGCAATACTTGTATTTAATCCCTTGGCGGTTTCTATTTCATCCGGGGAGACTTCAATTTTAATAATCCGGTGCGATTTATAACTGACTGTTTCAAAATAATTTAGAAATCCACTTTCACGCAATAGCAGGTGGTTCGCATTTTGAAGATCTTTGGTGATGTGAATCATTAACACGTTACTTTTTGGGGCTATTCCATAATCGAGTATTTTTGCAGCAAGAAACCCGCTTTGAACCGAATCCTGAACAATGAAGCCGATAGGGTTGGCTTCGGTGAGGTTTGAATCGATGAAGACATATGGAATTGTCTTTTGATCAAGTAATTGCGTGAATTTTAAAGATTCACGTTTGCCCCATGGCGCCAGAAGAATCCCGTCCGGTGAGGATTCAAGTATTTTATTCGCCTCTTTGGTAAAAGATTCAGGATCCTCCATTTTAAAATGATGCGGCTGAAGTCGTATCCCAAACTGAGTTAATTGATGAACCGCTTTCTCGATACCTTCCTGTGGTTTGGTCCAATAGGAATCTTTCCCCGAGGCCCGAGGGGTCAGAGAAGCAAGATTAATGATCTTTTTTGAAGCAAGAGAACTTGCCAGAATATTCGGCCTGTAATCAAAATCCCGGATGATCTTAAGTATTTTGTCTCTGGTTTCTACAGATACTTCACCGCGCTGGTGGAGAACCCGATCAACCGTTCCGATTGACACCCCTGCTTTAAGGGCAATATCCAGAATTCTGATGTTCTTTGTCATCCGGTCACAATTTTGTATAATTAAACACAAAACTAATGGATATTTTTAAAAAAACGTGTACGAACACGGAAAAAATGTTTTAAAACATAAAAGGGCCTTTTTTGCCATGTATTGTTTTGAATTGGAAATAAAACAAACTACTTTCGTGAACGAACACGGCATGAATTTTACTTGTTGTGTGCTTTAATTGAATTGTATACTTATAAAGTTATCAACTAATTGCTAAATATTATTTTACGATGAAGATAGGAAAATACAGCTTAGGAATAGGCGACAGGTTTGGACATCAGGGAGAAGCTCAGTTAAGGGCAGTTATTAAAGCAGCAGCTGCCGGTATTAATATTGTGCCTGTATGGAATAAGTCCAACAGGGAACATTCTTATATCCATTCAAAACCAGGCGATACCCGGATTGAGGCCGATGCAGCGGTTAGCGCTTTAATGTTTTCAGAAAGCTATTTTGTCGATGCAGATCATATTAATCTCTCGAATGTTCAGGGTTTTATTTCGGCATCCGATTTTTTCACCTTGGATGTTGCCAGTAAAATAGGGACGGAGTCAAGTAAAGACGAAATTTCAGCTTTTATTGCATCGGCAGAAAAATATACCGGGACTTTGAATATACCGGGTATCTTGAATCCATTTGAAGTGTCTGAATCATTGTTGATTGAAATTGGCCATAAGTTTTTAGCCGCAATTGGCGAGGCTGGAAAAATCTATAATTTTATAAAAGACCAAAAGGGGGACGATAATTTTGTAACCGAAGTTTCAATGGATGAAGTGGAAATTCCTCAGACTCCTGTTGAATTGTTTTTTATATTAAAGATGATTGCGTCTCAAAATATCCCGGTCCAGACCATTGCACCCAAGTTTACAGGCCGATTTAATAAAGGGGTAGATTATGTGGGTGATACGGCTCAGTTTTCAAAGGAATTTGAAGAAGATGTATTGGTAATCGATTATGCTGTCAGGGAATTTGAATTGCCTGATAATTTAAAACTTAGTGTTCATTCCGGATCTGATAAATTCTCAATTTACCCTGAAATTTCAGGGATTCTTAAAAAATACGACAAAGGCATTCATGTCAAAACTGCCGGTACTACCTGGCTGGAAGAGGTGATCGGACTGGCAATTGCGGGTGGTGAGGCACTGGAGCTGGCAAAGTATATCTATATTAATGCATTGACCAGACAGGGAGAGTTATGTGCACCGTATGCTGATGTAATTGATATTAAACAGGATGAATTGCCTTCAGCTGATGAGGTAAAACACTGGGGAAGTCAAAAATTTGCTAATACACTCCGGCATATCCCCGGCCATCCGGATTACAATCCTAATTTCAGACAGTTAATTCATGTGGGTTATAAAATTGCAGCTGAATGCGGAGATAAGTATACCAGCTTACTTGAAAAACACCATAAGATAATTGGTGAATGTGTCGAAGAGAACCTGTTTGACCGGCATATAAAAAGACTGTTTGAGCTTTAGGCTAGTAGGCTTTAGACTATTAGTCTGTTAGGTTAGGAATATTCAGATTTAGTTCTGAATATTGCAATAGAGAATAGAATTGGAATTTTTCTATCAGTCTACAGCCCAAAAGCATAATTGACTTTACCACCGAACAAGTTATAGGAATATCATATTTAAATCCTAAAATAAAAAAAGCATGAAACCATTTATGGATGATGAATTTTTGCTTCAGACAGACGCTGCAAAGCATCTGTATCATGAATTTGCTGAAGTAATGCCAATTTTTGATTATCACTGTCATATTTCTCCTCGGGAGATTGCCGAAGACCGCAGGTTTGATAACCTTTCTGAGATCTGGCTTCACGGGGATCATTACAAATGGAGAGCGATGCGTGCTAATGGTGTGGACGAAAAATTTTGCACCGGAGATGCCAGTGATTGGGAAAAATTCCAGAAATGGGCGGAGACGGCTCCATATACGATGCGTAACCCGCTATATCACTGGACACATCTCGAATTGCGCCATCCCTTTGGCATTAAAACACAATTGAATCCAACAACAGCACGGCAGATCTGGGACAGCTGTAATGAGCAATTGCATTCTGAAGATTTTTCATGTAGGGGAATTATCCGGAAAGCTAATGTTAAGGTCATTTGCACGACAGATGATCCGGTTGATAATCTTGAATATCATCGAAGTATCAGGGAAAGTGGCTTTGAAGTGAAGGTAATTCCTGCCTGGAGACCGGACAAGGCCATGGCTATTGAAGATCCTGCAGTTTTTAATGCCTATGTTGATCAGTTGGAAGCGGCATCTGATATTTCAATATCGACATTCGCCCATTTTATGGAGGCGCTGGATAAAAGGCACCTTTTCTTTCATGAAAGTGGATGCCGGTTATCGGATCATGGTCTTGAGACAATTTATGCGGCCCCCTATACTTTAGATGAGATTAAAATCATATTTAATCTGCTTCGTAGCGGAAAATTGCCTGGATCAGAAGAGATATTAAAGTTTAAATCTGCCATGCTTTATGAATTTGCGGTAATGGACCATTCGCGCAACTGGACACAGCAATTTCATCTTGGGGCAATGCGGAATAATAATTCCAGGATGTTTGAGTTAATCGGTGCGGATAAAGGTTTTGATTCAATTGGAGATTATCCGGTTGCTACCGCACTGTCCGGTTTTCTGAACAGGCTGGAATATGACCGGAAACTCACCCGCACCATTCTGTATAATCTGAATCCGGCACATAACGATGTGATGGCTTCTATGATTGGCAATTATCAGGATGGGTCGACTCCCGGAAAAATCCAGTGGGGTTCTGGTTGGTGGTTTCTTGATCAGAAAGACGGAATAATCAATCAGTTGAATACCTTGTCAAACCTGGGATTGCTGAGCCGGTTTGTGGGTATGCTTACCGACTCACGAAGTTTCCTCTCTTATCCGCGTCACGAGTATTTTCGTCGTATCCTTTGCAACCTGATCGGAAATGATATGGAAAACGGTGAAATTCCCGCCGATCTTGAATTCCTTGGGAAAATGGTCCAGGATATTTCCTATAATAATGCGGCCAATTATTTTGATTTTGGGGAATAGTGAATAAATTGAATAATATTTCTAATTTGCAATCGATTGCATTATCTAAAATGTTCGTTACAAAATATTGATTTTTAGCGCGGACAAAATTATCAGAAACTAATTAAACGTCTCAATGAACCAAATAAACCAGAAAATGGGCAAATACCGGTGGGTAATCGCCACGCTTTTGCTTTTTGCAACCACCATTAATTACATGGACCGGCAGGTGATCAGTTATTTAAAAGAGTTCTTCTGCTCTCCGGTTGTCAAAGGTGGTTTTGGATGGACCAATACTGATTTTGCCTTTATAACCTCTTTTTTTACTGCCTTCTATGCGGGAATGACCATTATTGCCGGGTGGGTTATTGACCGGATAGGGACTAAATTAGGACTGGCTTTTTCATTGATTATCTGGTCTCTATTTGGTATGTTAAATGCATTTGCCGGAAGTGTTATTGCTGTTCATGTGGCTATCAGAAGTTTATTTGGAGTTGGAGAGGCCGGTAATTTCCCCGCATCCATAAAAACAGTAGCAGAATGGTTCCCCAAAAGGGAAAGGGCTTTGGCTACCGGTATTTTCAATAGCGGATCAAATCTTGGAGCGATGGTTGCCGCACTCTTTGTTCCTTGGTGTATGGTTACTTTTGGAGATCAGTTGGGTTGGAAAATGGCCTTTGTGATCACTGGGGGTGTCGGCTTCTTTTGGTTGATTTTCTGGTTCTGGCTTTATGACGCACCCTCAAAACAAAAACGGTTATCTAAAACGGAATACCAGTATATTCATGGTGATGATGATGTTGTTCTTATCAAACCGGAAAACGGGGATGAAGATAAAGCTAAAGTCCCGTGGGGAAAACTATTTTCATACCGTCAGACCTGGTCGTTCTTCATTGGTAAATTTATGACAGATGGTGTCTGGTGGTTTTATCTTTTTTGGTTACCCGATTACCTTCATAAGCAGTTCGGTATGACTAAAGCTGAAGTAATGTGGCCAACTTTTATTGTTTATGGGATTGCAATCTTCGGCAGTGTTTTTGGCGGAAGTATACCTATGTTTATGATGAAACGAGGAATGCCGGTTTACAAGGCCAGGATGACCTCGATGTTTCTGATTGCCCTGTTCCCGTTAACTGTTTTGTTGACCCAGTATTTTGGTAATGTGGCTCACTTTGGTACTTATGCCTCGACCCTGGCTGTGGCGGTCATATGTATAGGAGCTGCGGCACACCAGGCCTGGTCTGCCAATATGTTCACTACTGTTTCTGACATGTTTCCCAAAAAATCGATAGGATCAGTTACCGGAATTGGTGCGATGGCCGGCGGACTTGGAGGGGTCGTTGTTCAGCAGCTGGTTGGCCGTTTAACGGATTTTTACATCAGTACGCCACAAATTGCCTATGGAATAATGTTTGCAGTTTGCTCATTTGTTTACCTCCTCGCATGGTCACTGATGAAGATTTTGGTTCCACGCCATACCCCTATTACCGATTTGTAAAACTCTACCAGGCTTAACCCCTGACAGGTTTCAGAACCTTGTCAGGGGTTAGATGCAGCGATATTTAAGGTTTTAAGATTTATTTGCCAGGTTATTCCGGGTTTAATGAGTCACGAAATTAAAGCAGCTTCCCGAACTCTTTTTTAAGTTCATTCAAAGCATTCACAATCACCTGGTTTTCATCTTCGATATAGTTTTCGATGATTTTTTTACTTAGGAATAGGGCAGGAGCCTGCCCTTCTATTTCTTCAGCTGATTTATTGATAATTCCGATCAGATTCTCTCTTGCTCCACGGATATTTTCCCATAGAAGAGGTGATACATAAATTTGCTGGGATAGATTGTGATCGAATTCCTGACGGATATGAGAAAGCAATTGCTGATGAAAATCAGAGGCTGTTAACTCCTGTGGCGATACCCTGATTAACAGTGATTGCGGTGAGATCCGTTCCAACAGCATGGCGAGTCGTTCATAGGCCTGTAATCGGACTGGTGTGACCTGCTTGCTATTATTCATCCTGTACTCAAACTCCTGCCGTTTCAGTCCCTGTTCAAGCATGTCCCTGAACAAAAAATAGGCAGTTAAAAAAACGATTAGAGCCGGAAGGGTAATTTTCAGGAGCTCCCAAAATGCATTCATATCATTTCCCATTTTTTGATTTCGTATTATTCGTTACTGTTATTTCTACCTATTTCTACTTGTTTCTATTTATTTCTATTTGTTTATGAATCATTGACTTACTGCTTTTCCCTGACAAAGCGGATACCTGAGTATAGAGAAAAAAGATCAATACAAAATAGATGATGGTGAGTATTGCCAGAATTGGATATCGTTTTCCATTAAGTTTATAAAGAAGGAGGGAAGCTCCTGCCAAAACTCCTCCGGCTACAAGTTGCCACCCTGTTGATATAAGAAGACTTACCGCTAATTCAGCACTATTTCTATAGCCACCTGAGGTTAAATCACCAAATAAATTAAAATAGAGGCCAGTCATGCCGGTAGTAATTAATACAATCCATCCTAAGCTGGTACATAACCTTTTTTTCTCGATAAAGCCAACGGTTAGCAGGACAACCCCTGCAAATATGCCCCATTGAGGGAGAACAGTCGGAAGATATAATTGTGTGTTTGTCATTTTAGATCCTTTAATTATGGATGCAAAATAGTAAATTTCTTTTTAACAATTTTTTAAAACTGCCGTAAACTTTTATATTCCTATTTTTGAGGTTTAAATATTTCAATAAAGTATGAACAAAGAATTAACACAAAATCCCCTCGCTAAGGGATTGATTTTCGATATCGACGGAACTATTTGTGATACAATGCCAGTACATTTTATCGCATGGCGTCAGACCGCAGCGGAACACGGCATCGATTTTACACCTGAATTATTTGTTGAAGTAACAGGAGTACCGGCATATCAAACCAGTCAATACCTTAAAAATAAATTTAATGCTGATTTTGATGAGTTGGAGTTTACCCTTCGAAAGGAGGAACGGTACGAACAAAATATGAGTCAGGCCAAACCTATCGAACCTGTTGTTAAGATTATCAGAGAAAATAAAGGTAAGCTTCCAATGGCCTGCGGAACTGGCGGATCGCAATATTTAGCCTGGAAAACGCTGGAAATTGCCGGAGTTAAAGATTGTTTTGAACATGTGGTGGCTGCTGAAGATGTGGTTAATCATAAACCTTTCCCGGATACTTTTTTAAAGGCTGCTGAGCTAATTGGTGTTCAACCGTCGGATTGTGAAGTATTTGAAGATGGTCAGTTGGGATTGGATGCTGCAGCACGTGCAGGAATGATGTTTGTGGATGTTACACAATACTATGAAGTTACCATTGGAAAAGAAATTAATAATGAATAATGGTATAATGCTTAATGCTGAATTGGAAGTAGGCTCGTTTTTAATTTTTTAAGCTTGAATTAACTATGTCTTAAATGATCATTAACCCTTCAGCATTAACCCTTCAGCATTAACCATTCAGCATTAACCATTCAGCATTAACCCTTCACCCATTTATATTAACTTTGTCTTTTGACAATCTACCTGTAAATATGGATTTTAAAATAGTATCGGATTATCAGCCAACAGGCGATCAGCCTGAAGCCATAGAACAGCTTGTTGAAGGGGTTAATTCAGGGGTGCCTTATCAGACCTTGCTGGGTGTCACAGGCTCGGGAAAAACTTTTACAATGGCCAATGTCATTCAAAGGGTTCAGAAGCCAACCTTGATTTTAAGCCATAACAAGACTCTTGCCGCGCAACTTTATGGTGAGATGAAGCAATTTTTCCCTGATAATGCCGTAGAATACTTCGTATCCTACTACGATTATTACCAACCTGAAGCTTATTTACCGGTAACGGATACTTTTATTGAAAAAGATTTATCGATCAATAAAGAAATTGAAAAACTTCGTTTAAGTACTACATCTGCATTACTTTCCGGGAGAAGGGATGTCATAGTTGTTTCTTCCGTTTCATGCCTGTATGGAATCGGGAATCCCCAGGATTTTCACGCCAATGTCACCGAAATAAAGGTTGGGGAGGTAATAAGCCGGAATATTTTTCTGCATAAATTGGTTGATGCGATGTATTCCCGAAGTGAAGTGCTTTTTCAAAGGGGTAATTTCAGGGTAAAGGGAGATACGGTCGATATTTTTCCCGCTTACGCTGATGATGGAATCAGAATCGTTTTTTTTGGCGATGAGATTGAGGAAATTACCCTTTTTAATCCGGAAAATGGTTATTCCGTAAAAAGTATGGATCATTGCGTAATCTATCCGGCATCAATCTTTGTGACAACCAAGGATAGTATTCAATTGGCAATCAGAAATATACAAAATGATTTGATCGAACATGTCGATTTCTTCAAAAGAGCTGGAAAATTTGCCGAAGCGAAACGAATTGAGGATCGGGTTAACTATGATCTTGAAATGATTCGCGAGTTGGGATATTGTCCCGGAATTGAAAATTATTCGCGCTATTTTGACCGGCGTGAGCCCGGATCACGTCCATTTTGTTTGCTCGATTATTTTCCGGAAGATTATCTAATGGTCATTGATGAGAGTCACGTCACGATGCCTCAGATTCATGCCATGTATGGCGGTGACAGATCGAGAAAGGTGACCCTGGTCGATTATGGATTCAGGTTACCAGCTGCCATAGACAACCGCCCCTTGAAATTTGAGGAGTTTGAAGATATCGCCAGACAAATTGTGTTTGTGAGTGCCACGCCGGCCGATTATGAGCTGCAAAAGAGTGAAGGCGTTGTTGTTGAGCAGATTATCAGGCCGACAGGATTGCTGGATCCGCAAATTGAGATCAGACCAAGAATAAATCAGATTGATGATTTGATGGAGGAGATTCATGTGAGAACCCTTGAAAATGAACGGGTACTGGTAACCACATTAACGAAAAGGATGGCCGAGGAGCTGCAGAAATATTTTGACCGGATGGATATTCGTTGCAGGTATATTCATTCTGATGTGGATACTATGGAAAGGGTTGAGATCATGGAACAATTACGCAAAGGTGTCTTTGACGTTTTGATCGGGATTAATCTTTTACGGGAAGGGCTCGATTTGCCTGAGGTTTCGCTGGTCGCGATTCTGGATGCTGATAAGGAGGGTTTTCTCCGGTCTGAACGGTCCTTAACGCAAACTGCTGGGCGTGCAGCACGGAATTTAAATGGCAGGGTGATTATGTATGCCGAAAAGATAACCAGTTCAATGCAACGAACCATAGATTCCGCAAATTACCGGAGGTTAAAACAGGGCGCTTACAATCTGGAAAATAATATTACCCCTGCTCAAATCATAAAACCAACCCGTGAAATTATCGGACTCGAATACCGGCCTGATAAGTCAGTAATGGGAAGAGCCTATATTGGACCTGAAAATGCTGATGTTGCAGCTGATCCGGTGGTAATGTATATGAGTACCGATGCATTGGAAAAGACAATTCAAAAGACAAAAAAGGAGATGGAAAAGGCGGCAAAAGAGCTCGATTTCATTGAAGCCGCCCGTCTGCGTGATGAAATGTACAGGTTTAAGGAATTATTAATAAAACGGCAAAATGGATAAACGAATTGCCAGGGTGGCCTCCGCTATGATGGAGAAGAACAGGGGTGACAGACGGAGGATTGAACATTCTCTCAAAGTGTATGCTTACGCCCGACTTCTTGGAAAGGCTGAATCACTTGATGACGAGTTACTGGAAATTGTTGAATTAACGGCTTTGCTTCATGATATAGGGATTCATGTTGCAGAGAAAAAAATGGGCGAATGTTCAAGTCAGGATCAGGAAATTGAAGGTCCGCCTGTCGCCTGCGAAATAATGGCCGCACTTGGATTCAGTGCTATGGTTATTGCCCGTGTCTGCTACATTATCAGCAAACATCATACCTTTACTGCAATAGATAATATTGATTTCCAATTACTTGTTGAAGCTGATTTTCTGGTTAATGCCTCTGAAGATCAAATGTCTGATGTTCAGATTATAAATTTTGCAAAGAATATCTTTAAAACCAAATCTGGTATTAATATCCTTCGGTTGCTCTTTCCCCACCTTGAATTTTTAATATGATCCGGACAGGCGAACAGCTGTGCGTCTCAGGTTATATACCCGGAATAAAAAAAAGAGACGCACGGCCGTGCGTCTCTACAAATTAATATCGGTTAAACCAATTATCCTAAATAGGTTTTCAACAATTTACTTCTGGAGGTATGGCGCAAGCGTCTGATTGCTTTTTCTTTAATCTGTCTTACGCGCTCACGGGTCAGCCCAAAACGCTCACCTATTTCTTCCAGGGTCATCTCCTGACAGGCAATTCCAAAAAACATCCTGATAATATCTGCTTCACGTTCAGTTAAGGTTGTCAATGAACGATCGATTTCGCGGGAAAGGGATTCGTCAATTAATACCCGATCAGCGCTTGGTGAATCATTATTGATCAGTACATCCAGTAAACTGTTGTCTTCACCATCAACAAAGGGAGCGTCAACAGAGACATGCCTTCCAGAAACACGGAGAGTGTCAGCCACCTTATCCGCAGGTAACTCAAGCTGTTCAGCAAGTTCTTCCGGAGAGGGTCTTCTTTCGTGCTCCTGTTCAAATTTGGAATAAGCCTTATTGATCTTGTTTAATGACCCTACCTGGTTTAAAGGGAGTCGTACAATTCTGGACTGTTCAGCCAATGCCTGAAGAATAGATTGACGAATCCACCATACAGCATAGGAGATGAATTTAAAACCACGTGTTTCATCAAATTTTTCTGCAGCTTTAATGAGACCCAGATTTCCTTCATTGATCAAATCTGGAAGGCTAAGTCCTTGATTTTGATACTGTTTTGCAACGGAAACCACGAATCTCAGATTTGCTCTCGTCAATTTTTCAAGTGCCGCCTGATCACCTTTTTTGATGCGTTGTGCCAATTCTACCTCTTCCTCAACGGTAATTAACTCTTCTTTGCCAATTTCCTGAAGGTATTTGTCAAGCGAGGCACTCTCGCGGTTGGTAATAGATTTTGTAATCTTTAATTGTCTCATGCTCTCCGTTTAAAAGTTTGCAAAGTTACAATAATTTGTGGTTTTGAACAATACCTAATTGGTGGCATTTTTTATTTTGTCTGAAATTATTCTTCCACCTTAAAAACATAGTATGTCCATTCACCACCGGGATAGACCCCTTCAACCAAAACTGGCTTTTTATTGCTTGCTTGTGAAAGTACTCTTTTTATGTCTTCAACACTTGAAATAGCTATTTTGTTTATATCGGTGATGATAAAACCGATTTTCACGCCAGCCTCTTTCAGCTTCCCTTTTGTCAGATTGAGAACCTGAATGCCATAATCAATCTTTAAACGTTCTTTATCTTTTTCACTGATGGGACCAAATTCTGCTCCAAGAATAGAAAAGGATTCTTTGACGATTGAAGTGCCTCCTTTGGTATTACGTAAAATAACATTAAACTGTTTCATTGAACCATCTCTCTTAACACTAACCGTGATCTGGTCGCCAGGCCTGTATTTTGCAATCTGTTCCTGCAATTGAGCCACCGTATTTACTGCATTTCCATTGACGGAAACAATGACATCTCCTGATTTTATTCCAGCCTGGCGTGCAGCCCCGTCGTCAGTAGCTTTTCTGACAAAGACACCTTCAATTTTTCCAAGGTGCTCCTCTTTGGCCAGATTGTCATCCACATCTTTAATCTCAACCCCCAGCAATGCCCGCTGAACTTCGCCGTACTTTTTCAGGTCATCGACAACCTTTCGGGCTATAGAGGCAGGTACCGCGAAAGAGTATCCGGAATAGGATCCTGTTCTGGAAGCAATTGCAGCATTTATCCCAACCAATTCACCACTGGCATTGACCAGAGCTCCGCCACTGTTTCCCGGATTAACAGCTGCATCCGTCTGAATAAACGATTCCAGAGGCAATTGTCCTCCAATGATTCCTATGCTACGCGATTTTGCACTCACAATTCCGGCTGTAACAGTAGAGTTTAGACTAAAGGGATTGCCTACAGCCAATACCCATTCACCTAACTTAAGGGTTTCTGAGTTGCCCCAGGTCAGGTAAGGGAGATCTCTGGCATCAATCTTTACTAACGCAATATCGGTATTGGGGTCACGTCCGATCACTTTTGCAGTGAATTTACGGTTATCATTCAACATGACTTCAATATTATCTGCTTCATCAATGACATGATTATTAGTCACAATATACCCTTCAGTGCTTATAATAACTCCTGATCCTGAACCAACGTTGTATTCCGGTTCCTGGTTATACCCCCTGGGCAGATTATTTCCCTTTGGACCAAAGAAGAAATCGAACAAGGGATTTTCATTTCCACCAAAGCTCTGTGTTTTCACTTTTGTAGTTATATGTACCACTGCATGAACACTTTTCTCTGCAGCCTGTGTCAGGTCTGGCAGTTGGACCTGAGGACCCGCGGGAGTGTTGTAATTTGCCAATTGAACCGGTGAAGTACCTTGAACAAAGACCTCGCGCGGCTCATGATTGATTTTTGTGTATAATAAGATGGCAATGATGGCCCCGGCAAAAGCAATTGCCAGTGTTTTTGCAATTTTTTTAATGCTGTCCATAACTTGATTTTTTAAATTTATTAATTCTGATATTAAATTAAGTTCAATTTAAATTCACAATTTATGTGCCAATTCCCAATAACGTGGTGAATATACGTAAAATTGACCCTGAAAGATTATACCCGTTAACAAACTTTAACTTCGTTTTTAATTTGTTACCATGCTCTGCAAGGGTATCTCATTTAGATGGATAGGTACTTTAAAAAAGGCAGGACAAAATGACACATTTTTAAATCCTCTTGAAAAGCCTGCCCAGCTCACCAATCCACAGAACAATTGAAGTCCCCCCCAGAATGATTACCCAATCTTTTAAAGGGAGGGGGGTGGTTCGGAACACTTCTCCGCCAAATTGTACAATTATTATCTGTCCGGCCATAATAATCGATGCAACCAAAATAAATCCAAAACTTTGATTCAAATTTGAAAATGCAGATCTTCCGGTTGCAAAAGCTTTGGCATTAAATAGGTTCCAGAATTGCAGCATCACGAAAACAGTAAAAAAACGGGATAAATTGTACGAAGAGATCTCTCCGTTCGCATCTTTAAAATAGACTAACAACCCCAGAAGAAACACTACAAAAGCAAAGCCAACGGACACTATTGTGGATCGCATTGGTGGTGTAATGATAAAATCAGAAGATTTTCTGGGCTTATGTTCCATGACTTTTTCGTTTGGGGGTAGTGAGGAAAGAGCGCCAGCCGCAAAAGTGTCCATAATCAGATTAACCCAGAGCATCTGGGTCACCGTTAAGGGCAGTTCATGCCCGATAATGGATCCAAACAGCACAATAACCAGTGCTGCAAGGTTGATGGTTAATTGAAATAAAATAAACCGCTGGATATTTTGGTACAGGGACCTGCCCCACATCACGGCAGTGGCAATACTGTTAAATGAATCGTCGAGCAATGTGATATCGCTGGCCTCCTTGGCTACTGCAGTTCCTGACCCCATCGACAGCCCAACCTGGGCATAATTTAAAGCCGGTGCATCATTGGTTCCGTCTCCGGTGACGGCGACAACTTCTCCAAGCTGCTGGAGTAACCGAACCAGGCGTTGTTTGTCGGAGGGTCTGGCCCTGCACATTATTTTCAGGTGCTTTATCCGTATCCTTGCCTGTTCATCTGTCAAAGCTTCAAATTCAGATCCTGTAATAATATTGTGCCACTGGTCACTGTCATTCCAAATTCCAATCTGACGTCCGATCTCTTTGGCAGTCCCGGGTGTATCACCTGTGACAATTTTTACATCAATACCGGCATTCAGACATTTTTGAACTGCCATTGGAACCTCTTCACGGACAGGATCAGTGATAGCGACAACTCCCAGATAGGTGAGGTTGGTATTTACCAGATTGCCACCCTTAAACCGTGAATTCTCATCATCAACAATTTCAAAGGCAAATCCCAATGTCCTCATTGCCTGATTCTGGTATTGATGTAAAAGCGTTTCAATCTCCCCTGTGGAGGCCGCAACAGACTTTCGCTCCTGACCAGTCATCACATCTTTACATTTTGAAAGAATAATTTCCGGAGCTCCTTTCACATAAAGGACTTTTTTGTTTAATAGCGGAGAATATACCAATGTAGCCATAAATTTTCGTTCAGTAGAAAAGGTCAATTGTTCAATTATCGACGCATTTTCCCTGATCTCCAGGTAATTATTCCCATGATCGTAAAGCCATAGTAATAATGCCGCCTCTGTTGGGTTCCCTAAGGTCCTGATAATTTTAGGATCTGAAAAATCAAGGTATGCCGTTGAGTTCACAGTGATTCCTTCTTTAATCAGGCTACTTAGTTCATTATTTGATAATTGCTCATTTTTTAACCCGAAAAAATTGGTTTTCGCAACCCGCATTCTGTTTTGAGTTAAAGTACCCGTTTTATCGGTGCATATCACAGTGGTTGCTCCTATAGTTTCACACGCATGCATTTTCCTGACAAGGTTGTTAGTATTCAGCATTTTGCGCATACTTAGAGCAAGACTGAGCGTTACACTCATCGGTAAACCTTCGGGTACAGCCACCACGATAAGGGTGACCGCAACCATGAAGTACTGAATAATCCTTCCTGCTATTTTTATCCCCACCCAGGAAAGCGGGTTTAAGGGATCGATTCCAAACAGGTACCCTAATAAAGTTAGAAGAATAAAGGAGAATATTCCAATACCAAACCATTCCAGCCAATTCCACGTTTTGATGATTTTGGGAGGTTCTTTTTTAATTCCAGCCAGCTCAATTCCATCGTAGATAATTGGCATCCAGACCTTAATCAAGGCAACTAAAGATGATAATATGACTATGCCTACAGATCCAAGCTGAGTCAGGGTTAAAGAATCGGACGGTTTATTTAACAATAGATCTTTTACAAACAGGGCAATAAACGTAAGAATAGCAATTCCAAAACCCATTACCCCTATAAATTTGGCAAGTTTTTCAAGTTGCTTATTAAGGGGGGTAATTTCACCCGATATTACCATGGATTGCCTGGCCACCTGACCATATTCGGTTGCATCACCAACTATATTGATACGTATGACAGCATGTCCGTCCATAACCTTTGTACCACGCATGGCACTATTGGAAGGATAAGTGGAATCTTTATCGAACTCTTTTGGATTGGCAGATTTATCAATCAGAGGTTCTCCCGTAAGGCACGATTCGTCAATCTGCAAAGAAACAGCCTCGATTATCTCTCCGTCAGCGGGGACTTCTTCCCCGGCACCCAACAGGATGATATCTCCGACTACGATCTCTTTCTTTGAAATTTCGCTAATATTTCCATTCCGAATCACCTTTACCAAGGTATCATCATTTACCTGATTCAATATATCGAACTTCCTATTTGCATCCATTTCGAAGCAGAAAGAGACTCCTGTAGCCAGAATGACTGCACAAAAGATGCCAATTGTTTCAGCATATTCATTATGTAAAAAAGCAATCCCTAGGGAAAGAAAGGCTGCAATAAGCAGTATTCTGATGATCGGATCCTCAAATTTTTCAAGAAAGAGCTTCCACAATGGATCGCGTTTGGGTGGTGTAAGCAGGTTATACCCATATTTTTTACGGCTTTCAATAACTTCTTCCCGGGTGAGACCAGTGTAGTGATTTCTGCTTTCCATTTATGTCGATTCTACTAAATTTAACCGTGCTTAAAGATATCGAAAAATTTTGAATTGTGGAGGATTGAAAATCAGTTATCCTGTAAATTTGCCGGCGTTAGGTGGGAGAAAATAATTTAATATTCCAGTCTTATCAGTCGGATGCAGATTGAAAATAAACAGAATTCCTTATCAACGAAATCTCTGTTGTGTTTATAATTTTTAAACCAGGAATAACGTTGTGAGAGACCTAATCGGGTATTTTTAATGTGGGCAAATGAACTGATTATTCCTCAGTTAATTCGTCATCTCCAACTTCGGGCAAAATCAGTTTTGTATCGATCGATTCCAGAACTTCAACGTCTTTCAGCTTCCTTTGAATTGCCCGGGTTCTTTTTCCCAAAACATCATCAAGTTGGTTGAGTCCCGTCTGAATATTCCCCTGGGCCTTCTCCACCAAACCGCCAAAAAGTTCGAATTCCTTTTTGACTGCCCCGAGGATTTTCCATACCTCCCCACTTCGCTGCTGGATAGCCAGTGTTTTAAATCCCATTTGGAGACTGTTGAGGATAGCTGCCAGAGTGGTTGGTCCGGTAACTACAATTTTAAAGTTTCGTTGCAGGTCATCCAACAATGAGGCTCTGCGCACCACTTCTGCATAAATACCTTCAAAGGGGAGAAACATAATACCAAAATCGGTGGTATTTGGCGGATCGATATATTTATCATGGATGTCCTTTGCCATTTTTTTGATCGTCGTCTCAAGCAATTTTTGAGCTGCTTCAATTTTCAGAAGATCACCTGTTTCGTGAGCATCCTGAAGCTGTTCGTAAATGTCTTTCGGGAATTTTGCATCGACAGGCAACCATACCACAGAGTTTAGATCATCGCGTCCAGGCAGTTTAATCGCGAATTCAACCAAATCAGCGCTTCCGGATTTGGTTTTAACATTAGCCTCGTACTGACCAGGGGCAAGAATCTGTTCAAGTAACATGGCAAGCTGGACTTCCCCGATACTTCCACGCATCTTAACATTACTGAGGACTCTTTTCAATCCGCCCACATCCTGAGCAAGAGTTTGCATTTCGCCTAAACCTTTCTGAACATTTTCCAATTGTCTGACAACTAGTTCGAATGATTGCCCAAGCCGTTCATTCAACGTTTTCTGAAGCTTTTCATCAACGGTCATCCGGATCTCCTCAAGCCGTTTTTCAGTGCTTTCCACCATTTTTTTCTGCTCTTCACCGAGAAGTGCAAATTTTTCGCGTAGAAGCTGGTTAAAAGAGTCAACATTTTTATCGAACGTCTCCTGGAATCCCTTAAATGAATTAATTAAGGTGTCCCGCTGTAATGTGCTGTCGTTCTTTGACTGGGTGGTGATCTCTTTCAGAGTATCTGCGAGCTCTCTCCTGAATTCTTTAAGAGTACCGTTTAGTTCAGTTCTGTTTTCCTTGGCTATTGAGGAGTTTTCCTCCCGGTTAATCCTGAAATCTTCACGAAATCCCGATTCAATTTTAAGGAGGCTATTTTCCAGATTTGTTATCCGATCTGTTAGAGGGGACTCTTTTTTATTTTTCTGAACAAAAAGGAATACTATGACCAACAGGTTGATCGTAATCAGAATAATTAACAATGAGAGTACTTCCATTTTTAATCTTTTTTATCATCAGGGCTAAAGATAATTACTAAAATTCGTAATCGCATTTATCCTAAGGTTTACTTTTTTTCCTCCCTTTTCGGTTAAAAAGCAGCCTGATGAAATTATAGAAGAATGGGATAAGGGTAACGATAATTAAACCCAGAAAAATAAGGAGGTAGTTATTTTTAACCCAGATATTCCTCCCGATAAAGTAGCCGGAAAGTGTAAATAAAGGGACCCAAAGTATGGAACCAATTATGGTATAAAAGAAGAATTTGGCATACTTAAATCCGGTGAGTCCGGCAAAAAACGGGATATAGGTTCGGATCACCGGGAAGAAACGCCCGACAACAATAGATTTCGCACCATATTTATTATAGAAATGGCGTGTCTGGATAACATATTTCATCAGGTATTTTAAAACGAACCGGTTTCGGCTTTTTTCAAGGTTATGCCCAAAGAAGGATCCGACAAAATAATTGGTGAGATTTCCCAATATCGCAGCGAGAAGGAGTATCGGAACCAACCAGACAATATTAAGGGATGTTGATGCGGAGACTACCCCTGCAGAGAAAAGCAGGCCGTCTCCCGGAAGAAAAGGAAAAATAACGGCCCCAGTTTCACTGAAAATAATCAGGAAGAGAATCAGGTAAGCTTCAGTTACATTGTTAGCAACTATTCGCATTAAAACATCGTCAGTATGTAATATCAGTTCATATAATTCGTGCATTCAAGCGAAGTTTGTCGAGAGTTGGTTCTGGGAAAGTTTAGCCAATAAAGTTAACTATTTTTGAGAGCTTTCCGAATTATCAATGACATGGGTTATTCTCCGAATTTCTTGGTTTTGATTCAGCCAGCAATTTGTCAGCCATGGCATCGCCCAATTCGATGCACATTTGGAATTTATCAGCTTTGAGCGCCCCTTTTTCTTCAATTGGATCGTAAACCATTTCCCATTTAATCATATCTGCAAATTTTTTGAGATTGTTGACACCGCCACCGTTCCACAGAAAATTTCCGAATATTCCAAGATAGTGTTCCTTAGGCGCCATATGCTCAATAGTTGCAAGCAGCGTTTCGACATTGGGAAACAAGGCATTGTTGTAAGCACAACTGCCTACTATAAACCCTTTATATTTAAAAATATCGTTGATAATGTAGGAGGAATGAGTTTTGGATGAGTCGTACACCCTGATGTTTTTAATCCCCCGCTCACTCAGCTGGCGGGCAATTACTTCTGCCATCTTTTGAGTGTTACCGTACATCGAGCCGTAAACAATAACGACCCCTAAATCCATTTCATAATTACTCCATTTATTGTACCTGCTTAGTACCCAGTTCAAATCGGTTCTCCAAACCGGTCCATGCGTAGAGGCTATCATTTTGATATCCAGAACTGAAAGCTTTTTCATGGCACGCTGTGTGTGAGCGCAATATTTCCCAACGATATTTGTAAAATAACGCATAACGTCAACTTCGTAAAAATCGAGGTTGATTTCATCGTCAAATACTCCACCGTCAAGTGTTCCATAACTGCCAAAAGCATCGCCTGAGAAGAGAATTTTATTATTCTCATCGTAGGTAATCATGGTTTCAGGCCAATGAACCATAGGAATGGTTTGGAATTGAAGCGTGGTTTTCCCAAGTGACAGCGTATCGTTATCATGAACCAGAAGTACTTTACCGGGATCTATACTGAAACTCTCAACAATCGCGAAGGTTTTTTTATTCCCCACCAGCGTAATATCGGGATATCTGCTCCGGATTGCCTTTAAAGCTCCCGAATGGTCGGGTTCCATATGGTTAATAATCAAATAATCTATCTGACGGTCCCCTATAATGGTCTGGATTTTATCCAGATAATCCTCTATAAACTGCCTTTCTGCAGTGTCAATAATCGCAATTTTCTCATCATCAATTAAATATGAATTATAGGAAATCCCGTTCGGGATAGGCCAGATATTTTCAAAAAGGGCAGTTCTGCGGTCATTGAATCCCAGATAATAGATATTTTCGGCAAGCTTAATGTGATGCATTTTATTCTTTTAAAATCAGTGTTTGTAAAAATTTTCAGCTCACAAAAGTACAAATATTTGGAACAAGAGTAGCCGTGAAACATTCTATTCATTGATGGTTTATTACTGTTTGCCAAATTTTGTACTTTAGCCCCGTAATACCAGTGAATGGATAAAGCTATAAAATCACCTTGTTTAGGTAGTCAATGAATATGAATTTTAACGATAGATGGAACATGCTCCTTAAGTTCCCGAAATGGATTTTTTTGGGTGCATCGTTGGTCATTATCATTGTGGGAATATGGGGATATCACCGATATCTGGCTATTTTCGGGGATAATGTAAAAAAATCGGGAATCTTGTATATTCATACTGGTTCCGGCTTTAACCAGGTTTTCGATTCCCTAAAAAGTGCTCATTTTCTGAATGATATGAAAACATTTAGATGGGTGGCTGAACGAAAAAACTATGTTAACCGGATTCTGCCCGGGGCCTATTTTGTAAAAAACGGGTGGAACAATAACCAGTTGATCGATCTTTTGCGGTCCGGTAAGCAAACTTCTGTTAAAGTTACATTCAATAATATCCGTTTTAGGGAAGAGCTTGCTGCCAGATTGTCCCGTTACCTGGAATCAGATTCTGTGACTTTTTTTAATGTTTTGAACGATAATAGGATCGCTGCCAGTTTTGGGCTTACCTGCGAATCACTTCCAATTATTATCATTCCAAATTCCTATGAGATCTATTGGAATACTTCACCTAAGGAATTTCTTGCCCGGATGAAATTTGAATATGATCACTTCTGGAATACCTCTCGTAAGAAAAAGGCCGCAGATTTGGGACTTTCGCCTCTTCAGATTGTCACTATTGCTTCAATCGTCCAGGAAGAATCAAACAAGAATGAGGAGAAGCCGAGAATTGCTGGTGTTTATGTGAACCGGATAAAACGGGGATGGCTCCTTCAGGCAGATCCTACCATTAAGTTCGCATTGGGTAACTTTCAGATAAAAAGGATTTTAACAAAATATTTATCGGTCGATTCTCCCTACAATACCTATAAATATGCAGGTTTGCCCCCCGGACCGATAAATTTCCCGGATATTGCCAGTGTTGATGCCGTCCTAAATGCAGAACACCATAACTATTTGTATTTCTGTGCAAAGGAAGACTTCTCCGGATACCATAATTTTGCACAATCCCTTGCCGAACATAACCGCAATGCCGCCAAATACCAGGCTGCGCTGAACCGAAGTAAGATTTGGAAGTAGGTCAGGAATGAGTGAGTGACTGAGGGATGGAGTGAATTAGTGACGGAGAAACTTAGTGTCTGGTTGTCTAGTCCTGAAATAGGTTTACAGAAAAAGTAAACAAAATTCAGGGCAGGTTATTACCTTCTACCCCTTGGCTTCGAACTTCTATCTTCTAACTTCTGCCTTCTTCCTGTTTTCCTAATAGTCTAAAAGCCTAATAGCCTAATAAATAACCTGAACTTCCCGTTCAAGCCGGATGTTGAATTTCTTTAATACATCCTCGGCAACCATCTCTGAGAGTCGAAAGATCTCTTTTCCCGTAGCACCTCCTTTATTAATAATAACAAGCGATTGTTTATCATGAACAGCGGCCTCACCGGCTGATTTGCCTTTCCAGCCGGCTTTTTCAATCAGCCACCCTGCAGCCACTTTAACCAGACCCGATCCGATGGGATAAAGGGGAACTTCAGGAAACAAATTCCGCATTTTTTTAGCCATGGGCTCCGTAATTATTGGATTCTTGAAGAAACTGCCGGCATTCCCCACCTTTGAAGGATCAGGGAGTTTTGATTCCCTGATTGCTATTATGGCCTGCCGGATGTTTTTCAGATTTGGTTCTCCAAACTGGGCAATCTTATCCTGAAGACCCTCATACTGAATTTTAAAATCAGGATGTTTGGAAAGACGGAAAACGACAGAAGTCACCAGAAAAGATTCCCTGAGTTTTTCTTTGAACAGACTGGTTCGATATCCAAACTGACACTCTTCCCGCGTGAAATCTCTGTTTTCAAGGGTTTCTAAATCAATTCCTTTAACCTCAGAAATAACCGATGAAGCTTCGATACCATAGGCCCCAATGTTTTGCACCGGAACAGCTCCAATGTCTCCGGGAATCAGGGAGAGGTTTTCAATACCACTCCACCCTTGCCCGATGCACCAGGCTACAAAATAATCCCACTTAACTCCTGCACCCGCTTCAACCTCGACAAAGTATTTGTTTTCACGGATCACTTTGATACCACCTATTTCCGGATGAATGATAAGACCCTCGTAATCATGAATAAAAAGAAGATTACTTCCGGCGCCAAGGAATAGGCGCTTTTCTAAAAGCATTTTAGGATTTATATTGAAAAAATGTGCCACATCAACTGCAGAATCGACTGATAAATAATACTTTGAAATGGCATATATTCCAAATGTATTACACTCCTTCAGTGAAAAATTATTGATTAACCGGTGCATATCCTTCTGTTTTCGATTAATATTTGCTGCTCAGTCAATCTTCAGATTGCAACAGTTCAGAGGCTGGACCGGGAAGCTCTTCAAGTAATGATTCGAAATCAATCATCGGAGCATCATTGGGCATTTCCCGGATACTTCCTGCCTCACAGATGATGGTCCGTGCGGGAAATTTCTGAATGATCGGATAATCGTGTGTTGCCATAATGATAGTTTTTCCTTCCCTGTAAATTTCCATAAAAACATTCAACAAGGACTCTGAAGTCTCCGGATCAAGATTTCCTGTCGGTTCATCAGCCAAAATGATCTCCGGATTATTCAGTAAAGCCCTGGCAATAACGATTCTTTGCTG
>TBL_comb47_HYPODRAFT_10001551_pt1 | contig 29752 bp, 27 predicted proteins | sample TroBogypolimnion_40_FD_10682 | JGI IMG/M metagenome (IMG submission 10682) | reverse complement strand
CTGCAGATGGCCAGAGGCCGCCCACCAGGGGGCGCGGCAGGGGAGGGGCGGCGGTGCCAGGTTGAGCATCCCTCCAGTTTGCCCGGGACGGGTCAGTCGTTCCGCTTGAAGACCAGCTTGTAGCTGAAGGGGTTGTCCAGCTTCGGATGGGTACAGGTCACCTGGAGGGCCAGGGAATCCCCGTCCTTCCGCATGGAATAGACGTACTTCAGGGTGTAGTCATCTCCCCTGAGGGTCTGGATCATGGTCGGGCCGTTCCGCGTGAGCGTGACTTTGAACTTCTCGTCGTCGCTGCGTTTCCAGTCGGCCTCAGTGCCATCGGCAGGGGTATCGATGGGGCGTTCCTTCCCCATGGTGACGGAAAAACTCTCACCGGCCAGGATGTCCAGCTTGTTGAAGCCGCGGCAGGCGGACTGGAGTTTCTTCTTCCAGTACAGCCTCATGGCGAAATTCTGATCCTTGAGGAAGTCGTCGATCTGTTCCTCGACCTTGTCGCTTTGGGAGGCGTGCAGGGACCACTCGCCATCCCACTTGATCATCGCTTCCTTGTCGGCAGCGGCCCCTTTCTGGGCAGGCTTCGCCTTCTGGGCCGAGACGGGAAGGGCCAGGAGACCGGGAAGGATGAGGAGTGGAAGCAGGCGCATGGGGACTCCAGGTGCGATGGTTGGAGCCTACGCCCCCGGTCCGCCTTCGGGAAGGTGCTTCGCTGAAGCTTGAGATAAAGGTGCAGATCCGGAGGAACCACCCGGGAACCAGGGGTGTAAGCTGATGGTAATTATGAATTCATCCGCGCGCCGCCACCCCCCCAGCCCTCCGAAGTCCCGATGAGCACCCCCCCCGACAAGCCTTTCAACTCCCGCCCGCCGAGCCTGGCGCCCCGTGCCCTTTATGAACAGGTGGCGGAGCGGCTGCGCCAGCAGATCTACAGCCGGGAACTCGAACCAGGCAGCAGGATCGACGAGCAGAAGCTGGCGGAGGAGTACGGCATCAGCCGGACCCCCATGCGCGAAGCGCTGAAAGTGCTCGCCACCGAGGGCCTGGTGACCATGAAGATGCGCCGCGGCTCCCATGTGGCAGAGATGTCCGTGGACGACGTGCGGCAGGTCTACCGCCTGATGTCCCTCCTTGAGAGCGATGCCGCCATGGAGGTGGCGGAGCGCGCCTCTGAGGAAGACCTGGCCAGCCTGCGCCAGCTCCATGAGCGGCTGGAAAAGCAGGTGCGCCAGCGGGACGCCTACTTCGCCACCAATGAGCAGTTCCACCTGCGCCTCCTGACCATCGCGGGCAACCGCTGGCGTCTGCAGATCGTCAACGATCTCCGCAAGGTCATGAAGCTCAACCGCCACCACTCGCTCTTCCACCAGGGCCGTCTCTCTGAGTCCCTCGCCGAGCATCGCGCCCTCATGGATGCGCTGGAGCAGCGGGATCCCGCCGCCGCTGCCGCCCTGGTGAGGATGCATTTCGAGAAGGGTCTGGCGGCCGCAGGGGGCTGACCCGCCCCGGGCCCAGGTTCACTCGTGTAGGGCGATCTATGGGAACCAGGGGGGTTCCCGATCAGGATCCAGGGTGTGCTTGGAACTTGTGATTCATGATGTATAATTACTGCTTGTGTTCAGCGGACAACAGTGTAGAAACTTGTAGAACTCTTAATTTCAATTATTTCCAAACAATATTCCCGGGTGGCGATTTGTACGACAGGCATGCGATTAGGGTTCCCGGGCCGGGAATGAACCCGGTCAGGCCATGGCCAAGGAGGCGAACCGGATCCAAACAGTGAACCCCCTTTGCCCGTTCAACCGATCAACCATGCACCAGACAGCAGTGGAACCAGCCTGAACATTCGCGGTCACCATACGAAGGAGTTTGTCCATGAGTCGCAAACAGGAAGCCCTCGACTACCATTCGCAGGGAAGAAAAGGGAAGATCGAAGTCGTCGCCACCAAGCCCTGCTCCACGGCCCGCGATCTGGCCAATGCCTATTCCCCCGGCGTGGCTGAGCCCTGCCTGGAAATCGAGAAGAACCCCGAATTGGCCTACGAATACACGGCGAAGGGCAACCTCGTGGCCGTGATCTCCAACGGCACCGCCGTGCTGGGCCTCGGCAACATCGGGGCCCTGGCCGGCAAGCCGGTCATGGAAGGGAAAGGGGTCCTCTTCAAGCGGTTTGCCGACATCGACGTGTTCGACATCGAAGTGAACGAACTGGACATCGACCGGTTCTGCCAGGTGGTCAAGGCCCTGGAACCCACTTTTGGCGGCGTGAACCTCGAGGACATCAAGGCCCCCGAGTGCTTCGAGATCGAGACCCGCCTGAAGAAGGAGATGAACATCCCCGTCTTCCACGACGATCAGCACGGGACGGCCATCATCAGCACGGCGGCGCTCATGAACGCCTGCGAGATCGTGGGCAAGAAGATGGAAGATATGAAAGTCGTGTTCAGTGGCGCCGGGGCTTCCGCCATCGCCTGCGCGAACATGATGATCTCCGCCGGAGTGAAGCTGGAGAACCTCTGGCTCTGCGACACCAAGGGCCTGGTCTACACCGGCCGGGCGGAAGGCAACAACAAGTACAAGGACAAGTTCGCGAAGCCCAGTGAGTGGCGCACCCTGGCGGACACCATCGTGGACGCGGACGTGTTCGTGGGCTGTTCCAGCAAGGGCGCCCTGACTCCCGAGATGGTCCTGAGCATGGCCAAGCAGCCCATCGTCTTCGCCCTTGCGAACCCGGATCCCGAGATCGACTACCACCTCGCGAAGGCCACCCGCCCCGACATCATCATGGCCACGGGCCGCAGCGACTTCCCGAATCAGGTGAACAATGTCCTGGGCTTCCCCTTCATTTTCCGCGGCGCACTGGATGTGCGCGCCTCGGAAATCAACGAGCCCATGAAGCTGGCGGCGGCCAAGGCCCTGGCCGCCCTCACCCGGGAGGAAGTGCCGGATTCCGTAGTGAAGGCCTACGCGGGCCAGACCTTCAGCTTTGGGCCTGAGTACATCATCCCCAAGCCCTTCGACCCCCGCGTGCTGCTCTGGGTGGCCCCGGCCGTGGCCAAGGCCGCCATGGACACCGGCGTGGCCAGGATGCCCATCGCCGACATGACGTCCTACCGGGAGCGCCTCGAGGGGCTTCAGGGCCGCAGCAAGGATGTCATCCGCAGCGTCATCAACCGGGCCAAGGCTGACCCCAAGCGGGTGGTCTTCCCCGAAGGCGACCATCCCCTGATCCTGCAGGCCGTGTCCCACATGGTGGAGGAAGGCATCTGCCTGCCCATCCTGCTGGGCGATCCCGCCCGGATCAAGGAGGTGGCCGCCAACCACGGCATCGGGCTGGAAGGCATCGAGATCCTCGATCTCAACACCGTGTCCTGGCGCCAGGAGGCCGAGGATGCCTTCTATGATCTGCGGAAGCGGCGGGGTGTCACCCACTTCGAGGCCAACCGCCAGCTCCAGCGCCGGATCTACCTCGGCGCCATGATGTGCCGCCTGGGCAAGGCCGACGGTCTCATCGCCGGCCTGACGATGTACTACCCCGAGACCATCCGGCCCTGCCTGGAAGTCATCGGTACGCGGAAGGGCGTGAAGCGGGTCTGCGGCGTCTACACCATGGTGCTGAAGAACCGCGTCCTGTTCTTCGCCGACACCACCATGAACATCGAGCCCAACCACGAGGACCTGGCGGAGATCGCCCTCCTCACGGCGGACCTGGTGAAGAACACCTTCAACATGGAGCCGAAGGTCGCCATGATCTCTTTCTCCGATTTCGGCAGCGTGGAACATCCCCTGGTCCGGAAGGTCCAGAAGGCGGTCGAGATCGTGAAGGCCATCCGCCCCGAGCTGAAGTGCGACGGCGAGATGCAGGCCGATACCGCCCTCGGCGAAGGCATCCTGGCCGAAGACTATCCCTGGGTGGACCTGCCGGGGGGGCCGAACGTGCTGGTCTTCCCCGACCTCACCAGCGGGAACATCGCCTACAAGCTGGTGCAGAGGTTGGCTAACGCCGAGGTCATCGGTCCCATCATCTGCGGCATGGCCGCGCCAGTCCACGTGCTCCAGCGGCACGCTGACCTCCACGACATCATCCACCTCACGGCCCTCACCGTGGTGGAGGCTCAGCAGAAGTAGGGACCCGTCCCGAGTCGTCAGACTTCAACACGCGGGGGCCCATGGTCCCCGCGTTTTTTGTCCGGCTGAAGCGGGCCCGTAACCTCAGGACCGCTGGAGCTGGGCCAGCCAGGACTGGATCTCCGGGTCCGGATCCGGGCTCAGGCGCAGGGCTTCCCGGAGGTCGACCAGGGCCGGTCCAGATTCCTCCCGCTGGAGGTGGACAAAGGCGCGCTCCTTGTGGACCCTGGGGTTGTCCGGGTCGAGCAGGATGAGGTGAGTGCCGGTCCAGAGTGCCTCCTCCCAGTTCTCGGCGTGCATGAAGCGCAGGTGGAGATTCCGCACCAGCCGGATGAGGGTTTCCCGGCCGCTGGCCGGCCGGAGCATGTCCCGCTGGAAGGTCACTCGCCCCGCGGTGGCAGACCTCACCAACTCAGCGCCGCCTTCCACTCCCACCGGGCGCCCCTGGTGGAAGGGGTCGAAGCACAGGAGCCCGAAATCATTCCTCAGGGCCGCGATGAAGTGTCCCGGGAGCGCCACCCCCACCGCATCGAAACCCATGCGGCGCGCGAGGTCCACCCAGAGGATGGAGAGGGTGATGGGCAGGCCCTTCCGGCGGGCGAGAACCGCTGGCAGGAGGGCATTGAGGGGATCACCGTAGGTGTCCCGGTCGCCCACGAAGCCCAGTTCGACGAAGAGCAGGTGGTTCAGGGTGTCGATGGCCTTGTGGGTGTTCCAGGGCAGGGGCATCCGGCCCGCGAGGAGGAAGGCCCAGTCGTTCAGCTCCATGGACACATGGTGGGGATCAGGGTCGTCCAGGGCCGGGGCCACGGCGTGCACGGCCCCCTCGGCGAGATTCCGGCAGTCGGGGTCCTCGCGCAGGTATTCGAGCAGGGACATCAGCCCCGCCGACGCAGGGAAGACCGGGCCACAAGGGCCAGAAAGACGAGGGCTATGGCTCCCCAACTCCATTTTTGCCATGAACTGGTGGCAGCCTTGACCTTGCGGGCCTCCTCGACTTTGCGGGCATTCTCCTCGAAGGAGAGCTTGGACCGGGCCTCCCGGGCCTCCTGCACGGCCTTCTGGGCCGAGTCCTTGGAGGCCTGGAGCTCTTTCGCGGCGGGGTCCTGCTCTTCCTCGATTCCCAGCACGGCCAGCTGCTTCTTCGTTCCCGGATCGGCCTGGAAACGGGCCGGCGCCGCCGCGGCTTCATCATCGTAGGCCGTGGAAGACAGGCTGTCTTCCACGGATTCGGTGAGGGCCTGGATGTCCTCGCGCAGCCCCTCCATCACCTGGTTCTGACGGTGGAGCTGGGCCCCCTGGATCCACAGCAGCCCAAGCTGGAGGACGAGGATGGTGGGAATGGTCCATCGAAGGGCAGTTCGCTTCACGGTCCTAGGCCTCCCTTCCCAGGATAAACAGGGTCCGGTCGTCGTGGTTCTGGGTATCAAAAGCCGATACATCGTTGAAGACGGCTTCGCAGGCGGCCCGCGGGCTGCCGGTGCCCCAGAGGCGGCGCAGCTGGGCACTGAGGCGGCCCAGGCCATAGAGTTCGCCCGCCCGATTCATGGACTCGGATAGCCCGTCGCTGTAGAGCACCATCCAGCCTCGGGGCGGGAGAGTGCCTTGGACCACGGCCCAATCCTGGGCACCGGCGGGCCTCAGCCCCAGGCCCCGGCCGTGGGGAACCAGCTCGGCCACCGCCTCCGTGTCCGGGGCCCCAAGCACCAGGGCGCCCGGGTGGCCAGCCCGCGCCAAGGAGTAGTTTCCCGCAGCATCCCATTCCAGGAGGATGAGCGTGAGGAAGCCCCGGCTGCCCAGCAGCTGGCGCAGGGTCTGGTCCAGGGACCGGAGGATGCCCTCCAGGCCCGTGTCCTCCAACTGGGCCGCCTGCTCGAGCAGGGCGGTGGCCTGGGCCATGTAGAGGGCGGCAGCCATGCCCTTGCCGCAGACGTCGCCCACGGCCGCAAGCCAGGTGCCACCAGGACGCTGCTTCACGAAGAGCAGGTCGCCCCCGGTCTCCTGGGCCGGCTCGAGGCGCAGGGCCACCTGGAAGCCTGGAATGGGAGGCACCTGGGAGGTGATCAGGCCTTCCTGGATGCGCCGGGCCGTCTCGAGTTCCTGGCTGAGCCGTTCCTGGGCCACCAGGCGCTGGTGCATGACGGCCGTCTCCAGCACCTGGCCCGCGGCCAGGGCCACATCGCAGAGGAGTTCACGGTCCTCGCGGCCGTAGTTCAGCTCGGCGTACTTGCCTCCGAGGAGGACGGCGCTGTGGGGGGCCTCACCGGCCAGGATGAGCAGCATCAGCTGCACCTCGAGGGCGTCGAGGTGCGCCCGCAGGGTGCCGCCCTGCTCACGGATCCAGTCCGCCTCTTCACTGCCCAGGCCCAGCACCAGCTCACGGTTCTCCCGGGCCAGGCGGAGCAGACTGAGGGGGATTTGGAGCGGCTGGGGCGGGAAGTGGATTCTGCGGTCCTCACGATCCGAGGCTTCGGCCGCCGGCAGCATCACCTGCCGGTCTTCGATGGGCAGGATCTCCAGCACCTGGGGCTGGAAAGCCTCCCCGAGGGAGTGGCGCAGGGACTTGAGCAGGGAATCCTCCCGGAAGCGCTTGCGGGGCGCCCGGACGGCACTGAGGGCGATCTCTCGGGTGCTGGAAAAATCCCGCCGGAACCGTCGCCGGATGCCCCTCAGAACGCGCCTCAGGGCCCAGCCGAGGGGCAGCGCCAGGAGGCCGATGAGGGCCCCGGCCCAGCCGGGCGGAATGGCAGCAAGGTGGGAAAAGGCCCAGGCCAGACCGGTCAGGTAGGCCGCCACGGTGAGGACCAGGATGGCCATGTAGGCGATCCAGCGCAGCAGCACCTTCTGCACGTCGAAGAGCCCGTGTCGGAAGATGGCGTAGGCGAAGCTGAGCGGAAGCAGGGGGGCCGGCAGCATGAAGATGAAGGCCTGGCGGTGGAAGAGGAGGCTGTCGCCGAATCTGGCCTGGAGCATGGACCAGGCCAGCAGGTCGAGGCAGAGGATGGCGGTCACGACCAGGGAGGGCAGGAGGGCCTTCCGGAGCCGCTCCGGGGCGCGAAAAGTCCCTCCGATGAAGAAGGCGAGACCGGCGAGGGCAGCCGCAAGGTAGAGCGAGTTCGGGAGGTAGGACAGGGCTTTCAACAGGGTCCGGAGCGGGCCTTCCGGCGAGGCGCCCCCGGGGGTCTTCAGCACGCCACCATTGGCCAGGACCCAGAGGCGCAGGACCAACAGGAGGAGGGCCAGGAAGGCGAAGGTGGCATAGAGGGACCGCAGAAAACGACGGTTCTTCCGCCACTCGAAGGCATGGGGAAAACGCAGGAAGAAGTGGACCCAGAGGGGCGGCAGGAGGGCGTAGGCCAGGCTGGCCATGAGGGCCACCAGGACGGCCAGGGTCATGGGGGGATTGCCGGCGAGGGGCACCCCCGACATCAGCAGGGCGATGGCGGCCAGGTAGAAGAAGTGCCTTGAGGATTTCCGCTCCGGCGCCGAGATCACCACGAGCAGGCCGATGGCCCAGGCCAGGAGGCCGTTCGCTAGCAGGGCCAGCTGCATCCGATCCAGGGGCTTGACCAGCCGGACGGGCAGGAGGATCTGGTGGCCCTGGCGGTTCACGGAGTAGATCAGGATGGTGCCCTCGGGCTTCCCGTTGATGAAGCGCTGGGCCTTCAGGGTGCCTTCCTCGGTGGGCTCGTAGGCCCGCCCCTGGATCTTCACCAGCTCGTCGCCCTCCAGCAGGCCCGCATCTTCCGCCACGCCATCGGGCAGGATCTCCCGGATGACGATCTTCCCGTTCTCCACCCGCCAGGAGCACTGGTCATCGGATCCGGCATAGACCCACTGGTTGAGGGCGAAGGACCCCAGCGCCAGCGTCAGACAGGCGAAGCTGAGCCACAGCAGACGCCACCGGATTCGTTTCAGATAGGGATTCATGGGGCCTTTGTGAAAGAATGCCGGATGGATCGGATCTCGCGGAATGACAGAGCCTGCTGGGTCCTGGTGGGCGGAAGGCGGCGGCTGGGCCGAGCCCTGGCAGAAGATCTGGCCCGGGATCACGATCTGGTGCTGACCAGTTCGGCCCCCTGGGAGGGGGAAACCTGGGTGGATGGCTTGTCGAAGACGGGGCGGGTCCGGACGCTGCGGTGGGATGCCGACGATCCGGCGCTGGTTTCCCGCATGATGGCAGATCTGGACACGCTCCAGGCCGAAGGCTGGTTTATTTCCGGGGCCGTGATCCTGGCGGGAAGCTTTCCTGAAAGCAGGCTCGGGACCTGGACCCAGGAGAGCCTCGACGCCACCTGGCGGTTGAACCTGGGCTTCCCCTTTCTGTGCGCCCAGACCCTCGCGCCGCATCTCGCCGAGGGATCCTGCCTGCAGCTGCTCTTGGATACCTCCATTCACCGCCCCTGGCTGCAGCGTCTGCCCTACAGCGCCGCCAAGGCCGGCCTGGCGGCCCTGGTTCCCGGCCTGGCCCAGCTGCTGGCTCCGCGCGTCCGGGTGGTGGGTCATGCCCTGGGCACGCTGCTGGCCGCCGAAGGCAGCAAGGCCGCTTTCCTGGCGGACCGCACCCTGGTCAAGCGCATCGGGGACCCGGCGGACCTCTGCCGTGCCGTGCGCTTCGCGGCGGCCAGTCCCTTCCTCACGGGCGAGATCCTCACCCAGGATGGAGGCCGGCGCTGGATCGACCGATGAGATTCAAGGTCAATGAGGTGTTCCACAGCATCCAGGGGGAGGGACGGGGCCCCGTCCGCGAACGCGAAGCGTGAGCGGGAGGATGCGCCGGTGGCGCGTCCGATCCGGGGGTAGTCATGGGCGCCCCGCGATCGCCCGAAGGGCGGGAGCGGAGGATGATGAAGAAGGAAGGAAGCTGATGAAGTTCAAGGTCAATGAGGTGTTCCACAGCATCCAGGGGGAGGGACGGGGCCCCGTCCGCGAATGCGAAGCGTGAGCGGGAGGACGCGCCGGTGGCGCGTCCGATCCGGAGGTAGTCATGGGCGCCCCGCGATCGCCCGAAGGGCGGGAGCGGAGGATGATGAAGAAGGAAGGAAGCTGATGAAGTTCAAGGTCAATGAGGTGTTCCACAGCATCCAGGGGGAGGGCGCCCGCATTGGCAGGCCCTGCCTCTTCATCCGCCTCAGCGGCTGCCCCTTGCGCTGCGTCTACTGCGACACCGAGTACGCCTTCTACGAGGGTCAGATGCGTGAGTTGGATTCCCTGGTAGCCGAGACGCGCCAGCGTCTCGGCCCCCCTCGCAAAGGTCCCTGCGCCCCCTTCGTGGAACTCACCGGGGGCGAGCCCCTGGCCCACGCCCAGGCACCGGAGCTGCTGCGGGCGCTGCTGGACCTGGGCTACGAGGTCGCCCTGGAGACCGCGGGCAGCCACGACCTGGCGCCAGTGCCCCGCGCGGTCATCAAGATCGTGGACCGCAAGACGCCGGGCAGCGGGGAGGTCCACCGCTGGCTGGAGTCGAACCTTGAGCATATGGTCCCCGGCCAGGACGAGCTGAAGTTCGTTCTCTGCGATGAAGCCGACTATGCCTGGGCCCGGGCCTGGTGCGCCGAACGGAACGTGTGGGACCGGCTGGAAGTGCTGTTCAGCCCCGTATGGGGTGGTCTGGACGCCGGCTGGCTGGCCCACCAGGTCGTGGCCGAGGGCCTGCCGGTCCGGGTCCAGGTCCAGCTGCACAAGGTGATCTGGGGGGCGGAACAGAAGGGCGTGTGACGTCCAGGCTCTGGAAGGGTCAGGGCTCCTGCTGGCGCAGGGCGCTGTGGACCACGGCGTTCAGGCCATCGGAGTAGTGGATGACAAACTGCCCGCCGGCGGGCAGTCCGGCCAGGGAGAGGTCGGCCGACCCGCCCCTGAGGTTGAGCGCCAGTGTCGTGCGGCTGGCCCCTTGGTGGAAGACGTTCACGAAGGGGTGTGTCTGGGCGTCCCACTCCAGGTGGAGCACGCCGCCGGATTCCCGGGTCACGACCTTGCCCGTCTGGGTCGAGGCCTCCAGGGCCCTGGTTCGGGAGGCCAGGCTCCCGGAAGCCGCTCGCCGGGATACCCGGCCCCCGGGTACCCGGACTTCGGCGCTCGTCAACTCCTCCGAGGCGGGCACCGTGAAAGAGAAGTGGCGATAGCCGGCGGGCAGGTCCGGCAGGGGTGTGGCCGTGAAGGCGATGGTGCGGGTGGCCTTCGCGGATTTCAGAACCAGGTTCAGATCCCCGGCCCTGGGTGGGGCCTCGGCGCAGACGGCCCTCAGCAGGGGCATGAGCCGGACCTGTCCATCGGGCCGGACCAAGCCACTCACCACCCACTGGTCGGTGGCGGCCGTGCGACCGATGGATCCCAGGCTCGCCGGTGGCGTCTCCCGCTCGCCCATGTAGCCCAGGGCACCCAGGTAGTCCCAGTCTGACACCCAGTGGCTGGCCGTCGCATAGCTCATGACGTCGAAGTAGGCGGCGGGGTTGTAGGCGGCCTGGGCCACGGGGTCGAAGCCCCAGCTGCCGATGACCGCTCCTCCGCTGGCACTGGCCTGGTAGTTGTAATAGGGGTAGTTCAGCTGGGGGTAGGCGGCCCCTCCGGCGGGGGCGTGGTTCAGGTTGAAGGCGTGGCCCTCCTCGTGAACCATGATCGTGGTCGCCTGGTCCAGGGAGGGGTCCTCGTTCTGGAACAGGCTGGCCGTGGTCTCGTCGATGCCGAGACCGACACCGTCGCCCAGCAGGGAGAGCCCCACGATCGATTCGGTGAATTTGGCCGGCAGCGACGGGTTGAAGAACCCGTAGTAGTTGGAGGCGCTCCCGTCAACGATCCGCAGGGAGGCCATCTCCAGGAGCAGCTGAGTCCACCCGTCCCCGCTGGTGTCCGTGAGCGGGTTGCTGCTCGGCGGGGGGATCACCGTGGACGTGGTGTAGGGGGCCCGGTGCGTGAGGTTCACGGACTGGACGGGCCAGAAGGCCGTGAGCTCTTGGGCCATGACGCTGTCGGCGGGAAGGACCGGCGCCACGCCCTGGCAGTAGATGGGCACGGCCACCAGGTTGAGGGTGTAGCCCGGGTCCACGGAAGGGCTGAGGGTCTGGGTGAGGCTCCCGGCCGTGATCGTCACCTGCATGCCGGGCTTGATGTCTGCGGCGGGCAGGACAGCCGTGTAGGAGGAAGCGGAAGGGCTGGTGGCGGTGGGGAGATCCCCTTCCGTCACCACCGTGGGCACCGTGGCCGGACCGCGGAGGGTCACGGTGGTCCAGGACGGCACCGCCCTGGTTCTTGATCGTGGCCGTGACCGCCGGGGCGGTCACGCCGGTCCGATCTGCCAGCAGCTGGACCCGCAGCAGGGCGGGCTTGCCGCCTACAAGGCGGAGACCCGGTGCCAGGACGCTCTGCCCCCACTCCGCGTTATGGAGCCACAGGGTGGGCGTGCTGGAGGCGGTGACATTGACCGTCAGGGATAGCGGCGCTGCCTGGACGATGACCCCGGCCACACCTCCGGCGCCCGAACGGGTGGCCTGGAGGTTCACCTGGTAGGAGCCTGGGGCCAGGTTGGAGGCCGCAGTGAGCGTCAAGGGGGCCGAGGCCAGGCCCGTGGGATCCGAGGGCAGCGTCACTGTCGGCCCGCCTGGGGTCGCCGATGCCGTGAGGTTGGTCGCACCCACATAGCTGGGATCACTCCCGTCCGTGGGGGTCGTGGTCCCGTAGAAGGCGTCGTTGTGCCAGAGGTACAGGGGAAAGGTCAGGGTCTGGCCCTGCAGCAGGGTCAGGGTGGAAACCAGGGGCGCCCGGACGGAAAAGGGGTAGGGGCTGTAGGTGACCAGCACCGGCAGGGAGTGCGTGACGCCCAGGTAGCTGCCGGTGAGCAGGAAGGAGTGGGTTCCGGCCTGGAGGCCTGCCGATGGCGTCACGGTGACCGTGTGCACATCATTCAGCGTGGCTGAAGCCGTGTCGAGGCTCACCGTCAGGCCCGGGGACACGCCCGAAATACTGAGGGCCACGGGCCCGTACGGGGAGTTGTAGGTGCCCGCGGCCCAGTAGGCCATGAAGGGTTCAGCCAGGGCTGTCCCGCCGGTCATGCTGATGCTGGTGAAGTCGTTGAAGGTCGATCCGTCCGCGCTGCAGAGCGACAGGCCGAAGTCGGCCGGCTCCTGGACCAGGTTGAGGGTCAGCGTGCCGTTCGAGCCGGAGACTCCAGAGGCGCTGGCATTGATGGGAATGGTTTTGCTCTGCGGAACCGGGCTTGGATAGAGCTGCTTGGTGAAGGTGGAATCGGTCGGATCCGGGTACCCGGCCTGGATGCTCAGGGTGGCGGTGGTCGACGAGGCCGGAACGACCGTGGTGAGGCCGGTCGAATCGGTGGCATTGGCGAAACCCGCCTTCACGTTGGTGGGGAGGCTGCCCTGGGTCAGGGACAGGGTCACCGCGCCGGTGAAGCCCGCGCTGCGGCTCACGGTGAGGGTCACGGTTCCGGAATAGGGGGTAGGGTAGGAATTGTTGGCGGCATCCACGTTGGCAGCCGGCGGCACGGGCAGGGAGAGGCTGACGGGCGCCACCGTGAAGCTGACGACGGGCGCAGGGGAACTGCCCCCCCCGCCGCCGCAGGCCAGGGAGAGGGAACCGAGCAGGACTGGAAGCAGGAGCCAGTGGGGGGGTCGCATGCTGAGGGTCCTCGCAGCTGAACAGGGTGGGGGGAGGATCGGGGAGGTCCAGGGCCAGGGAGGTACCAGCGGCTATGAGATGCCCAGATGTCGTAACAGGTTCTCGGGATGGGTCACTGTAGAGTCTTCCACGCTTTCAGTTCCTTCTCCAGACTGTCCGTGTCCTCCTTGGGCGCCTTGCCGCGGGAGAGGTCGATGGCCTGCTGAAGGTGGGCCAGGGCCTCGGGCATGCGCTTCACATCCCTGTAGATCCGCGCGGCCGTGGCTTGGTTGGCAAAATCTTCATGGATCTTCAGGCTCTTCTCGATCCAGGCCAGGGCCTTCCCGGGCTCGATGCCCTGGGTCTGGCAGTAGCGTGCGGCCTGGTACCAGGGCACCCAGTCCGTGTCGGGCGCCTGCTTCAGCTTGTCCTCCAGCTGGGCCCAGTAGATGACCCTGGTGTCGAAGACCACGGGGAAGTCCACGCGGACCTTCTCCCAGCCCAGCTCGATGCCGGCCGTGCTGGTATCCAGGGGCAGCACACGGTATTCCAGGTACTCGAGGAAGGGGCCGGCCTGGGGGGTGGCCTCCCAGCGCAGCAGGTCCTCTTCCTTTTTGTAGTCATAGGCGCCCCACTGCTTGGCCGTCTTGTTGAGGATCAGGGTCCAGGTTCTTTCGCCGGGGATGACGAAAAAGGCGTAGCTGCCAGCGGGCACATCCTTGCCGGCGACCTTGGCGGCGTGGCTGAGGGTGATCACCGTGGCGCCGTTGGCGCCCGCCCGCCAGACCTCGCCGAAGGGCACCACCCCGCCCCAGATCTTCCGGCCCTTCACGGCGGGTCGGGAGAAACTGAGCTCGATCCGGCTGATGCCGATCTCCTGGGTCAGGGTGGCGGCCGGGCTCACCCGCAGGGGCGCCAGGCGCACCGGCGCAGGCTTGTCCTGGGCGGCCATGGGCAGGGCCAGCGAGCAGGCGAGCAGGGCAGAGAGCAGCGGTCTGGGCATGGGGACCTCCTCGGTGGGAAGTCGAGGGTAGCACCGGCCCTGCGACCCGGTGCAAGTGCCCCGGTCCGACCCAGGGAGCCCGGTGGGTCGCGGCGGATCGCGCGGCGGCTGCCCAGGGGCGGTGCCACCTGGGCCGGGGTGACCTAGGAGGCGGCCCCGAAGCGCCGGACCCCGTTCAGGGGTCGGTTAAGGAACCGCTGGACGGCCGCTGGATCCACGGTGGCGGGCAGGCCCGACCAGCCCTGGGACGGCCTCAGCATGCCCAGCATGTCCTCGGGGCAGCCCACCTGCTCGTAGAGCCGTTCCACGCTCCGGGCCAGCTGGGCGGCGGTGCTGTCGGTGGCCAGGGCCTCCCGCAGCAGGGCCTCCCGCCAGCGATCCTGCGCCTGGGCCCAGCGGGAGCTGCCCGGCCGGGGCGTCTTGCCCAGGGCCTCGGCGCAGGCGGCCCAGAGGTGGGCCTCGAACTCTCGCAGCGCGGGACCTTCCAGGGCCCGCAGGCGCTGGACCGCCTCCCCATCCCCGGGGGCCTTGGCCTGGATTTCCGGCGGAGTGAGGAAGCCGAAGTCATAGCCGGTCACGAGATCGTCCCAGCTGAGGGGGCCCACCTGGGCCAGGAAGGCTTCGAGGGGGGAGCTGGAGGGATTCATGGGTACCTCAGGCAAGGAGGTGGAGGGCGAGGTGGACCGCGACGCGGGCGCTGGCCTCGGCGCCGTCGAGCGTGGGGGCCAGCTCCATGAGATCGGCTCCCACCCAGGGGTCGGGCCAGAACCGGGCGGCATGGATCAGGTGCAGGGTTTCGGCCAGGCTGAGCCCCCCGGGCACCGGCTCGGCCACCGCCGGCACCAGGGTGGGGTCGAGGGCGTCCAGGTCCAGGCTGAGGTAGGCCGCCCCCTCGCCCACGCTGGCCAGGTCCTCCTTCAGCCGCGGCGCCAGCAGGGGGTCGCGCAGATCGGCTGGGGTCCACATGCGCGCGCCGACCGCCTTCAGGAAGGCCAGCTCTTCATCATCGAAGCGCGGGGCCCGCAGGCCCACCTGCATCAGGCGGTCGGGATCCACGAGGCTCTCCTCGATGGCCTGGCGGAGCCAGGTGCCGTGGTGGATGTCCGTGCCCCAGGCGGCGCCACTGGCGGCATCCGGGTGGGCGTCGACGTGAAGCAGGCCCAGGGGACCGTGCTGGCTGGCCAGGGCGCGCAGGGCACCCAGGGTGAGGGAATGGTCGCCCCCGAGGAGGAGGCTGCGGCACCCGTTCAAGGACCAGGCCCCCACGGTGGCCTGCACGGTCTCCAGGGCCTCGGCCAGGGAAAAGGGCAGGGTCGGTATGTTCCCGCCGTCCAGCCACCCCAGGGCCGCGGCGGGTCCCAGTCTGGGAAAGCCTTCCCTGAGCCGGTCGGGCATGGGGTGGGAGCCGACGCCCATGGAGGCCGCCCGCAGGGCCCAGGGGCCCAGGCGGGCGCCTGGCCGGTTGATGACGCCGGCGTCGCAGGGCACGCCCAGCACCACGCCCGTGGCGGGTTGGGGGTCGATGCAGAGGGGCAGACCCAGGAAGGGCGTGAGCCCCGTGCGCAGGCCCTGCATGAGGACTTCAGCTGACATCGGGACTCCGGGGCGAAAGGGCCGCCCTGAAGGCGGCGATCCATGCGGTGACATCGGAGAAATCCGAGGGATACAGCGGTTCCTCCGCGGAGAGGGTGACACCCGTGCGGGTGGCGAAGAGGGCCTGGAGGTGGGGCAGGAGGGTCTCGTCGCCGGTCCAGGGGTAGTGCGCGGAGGAACTGGAGAGCCGCAGCGGCTGAGCGGGAAGGCCCAGGTTGAAGACCGCCCGCAGGCCCCCCTCGTAAAAGGCCGCCAGCCGCTCCCCCCGGGTCGTGGTGCCCTCGGGGAACAGCAGCATGGAGCGGCCGCCCTGGAGCGAGGCCGTGAAGCCGGCCAGTGCCGCGGCCCGGCTGGTGGCATCCTCGCGATCCACGAAGTGGATGCCCGATTTCTTTGCCCAGCGGCCGATCAACGGATAGCCGGCCACTTCGCCCTTGGCGATGGTGCCCATGGGGCGGAGGCTCATGAGGACCAGCGGGTCCACCCAGCTGAGGTGGTTGGCCACCCAGAGGGGGACATCGGTGCGCGGATGGCCCTCGACCCTCAGGTCCACCCCCAGGGCCGGCAGCAGGCGCCGCGCCCACCGGTGCAGGCCGGTCTGGGGTTCGGCGCCCGTGGCCAGGCGCGGCAGGAGCGCGAACGTGGGCCAGAGGGCCCCGGCCCAGGTCACTCAGCTCACCAGCTTGAGGCGGGTATAGCGGGCCCGGACCCGCTCGAGGTCCTCGCGGGTGATGGCGGACCAGAGCCTGGTGTCGCCGGGCGCGTAGAAGTCCTGGACCTCCTCGACGACCCGCGCGCCCAGGGCGTTGTGGACGCTGCGGGCATCGGAGTTGCCGGGCTCCACCAGGAAGCGGCACTCGTCCACATTCTCGTTGAGCAGCTTGGAAACCATGGCCCGGATGAGCAGGTAGTTCACCCGCCCCTTCTGGTACTCGGGATGGACGGCGAGGGTGGCGCAGTAGACGGTGGATCCCTGGACGAAGTTCAGCACATAGCCCACGGGCCGGTCCCCGTCCAGAGCCAGGAAGCACCAGTCGCGGTAGAGCTCCGTGCAGAGGCGCAGGTAGTGGGGGCAGAGTTCACCGGCGCCGTCCCCGGACCAGATCTCCCCTTCGAGGCGGCGGAGGTGGGCGTAGTCCGCGCTGGACAGGGACCGCACGGTGTAGCGGGCCCCTTCTGGATGAGGTGTGAGGGTCTCGATCGTCATGGTCGTGCCTCCCTGGAACCAGGGTGGGCCACGGTGATGACGGGGCTGTGGCGGCTCGGCCAACTTCACGGAAAAAAGGTGAGACCAAGCAGTGACGGGCATCCGCGAAGCAGGGAAAGCAAGTGTCGGGTCCGGATGTGACGGGGAAATGTCGAGGCGGTCACATCGCTGGAAAAATTTTTCAGAAGAAGGGCGTGACCAGCTTGAGGAATCCCGCGGCCAGCAGGGCGCTGATGGGAATGGTGAGAACCCAGGCCACGAGGATGTTCCCGGCCACCCCCCACCGTACAGCCGAGACGTTCATGGAGGCTCCCACGCCCATGATGGCCCCCGAGATGACGTGGGTGGTGCTCACCGGGATTCCCAGATGGGCAGTGGTGAACAGCACGATGGCCGCGGCGGTCTCCGCGGCGAATCCGTGGATGGGCCGCAGCTTGACGATCTTGGTGCCCATGGTGCGGATGATCTTCCAGCCGCCGGACATGGTGCCGAGCCCCATGGCCATGGCGCAGGCCAGCTTCACCCAGATGGGTACGTTCACGACGGTCCCGTGGGTGGCGAGCTTGCCGTAGGTGATGAGGGCCAGGGCGATGATGCCCATGGCCTTCTGGGCGTCGTTGGTCCCGTGGGTGAAGGCCATGGCGCTGGCCGACACCAGCTGCAGCTTCCGGAAGGCGAAGTTCACCCGGTGTCCGGCCAGATGCCGCACGATCCAGAGGATGCCGATGATGAGCAGCATGGCGATGAAGAACCCCATGACAGGGGAGACCACCAGGAATACGGCCACCTCCTCCAGCTTGGTCGTGTGGAGGGCGCCACGTCCCGCCTGGGCCACGACGGCTCCGGCGAGTCCTCCAACCAGGGCATGGCTGGAACTGGAGGGGATGCCGAACCACCACGTGATGAGGTTCCAGACGATGGCCGCCAGAAGGGCGGCCACGATCACGGCGGGAACGACGAACTGGCTGTCGGCGATGCCCTTGGCGATGGTCGTGGCCACCTGGGTGCCCAGCAGGGCGCCGCCGAAGTTGAGCACGGCGGCCATGAAGATGGCCTTCCGCGCGCTGAGGACGCCGGTGGAAACCACGGTGGCGATGGCGTTGGCAGTGTCATGGAACCCGTTGATGTAGTCGAAGGCCAGCGCAAGGCCGACGATCATCACCAGGGCCGGAATGAAGCCTGAATGCATGAGAGGGCTCCGGCCTATGCGTTCTTCATGACGGTGGAGCCGATCACCTTGGCCACGAGCTCGATCTTGTCAGAGGCGTCCTCGATCTGTTCGAGCAGCTCCTTCCACTTGATGAGCTCGATGGGGTCCTTGGGATTCTCGAAGATCTGCGCCAGGGCCGCGTGGTAGATGGAGTCAGCCTTGTTCTCCAGGGTGTGCACGCGCCGGATGCGATCCTGGATCTCCTTCTGGTTGGACATGTTCCGCAGGAACCGGATGAGGTGGAGGATCTCCCCGGAACCTTCGACGATGAGGGAGCTCATTTCGGTGACGGCGGGCATCACGTGTCCGATGCGGTACAGGATGAGGCGTTCGCAGATCGCGTGGATCTTGTCCACCACGTCATCGATGGCATGGGCCAGCTGCATGATGTCCTCCCGGTCGAGGGGAGTGACGAAGGTGTGGTTCAGCCGGTCCATGATCTCGCGAGTGAGGTCGTCGCCGATGTGCTCCAGGTCTTTCATCTGGCGCCGGAGTTCCGCGAAACGGACGGGATCCCCAGTGCGGATCTCCAGGTCGAAGAGCTGGGAGGCCTGGTAGACGTTGGCGGCTGCGGATTCGAGGAGATCGAAGAAAATCATCTCCCTGGGCTTGAGCCAGCGCATCAGAGCATTCAAAGACATCGGGAACTCCCATGATCAGCTTTCAACTGTACCGGGTCCGGAGAAGTTACTGGAGTGTAAAATCGCCGGGGCACCCTGGGCCGCGGGCTTCCGCCGGTGTATGCTCGGAGGGCATGGACCAGCCTGAAACCCAGCGTGGCGGTGGATCGGGGGCGCCGGTCTTCCTGGGCCGGGCGTTGATTTGCCTGGTTTCCATGCTCTTTCTAGGTTTTGGCCTCGGCATGAGCGTCCAAAGGGGAACCTCCCTCCTTTGGACCCTGGGACTGGTGGTCACCCTCGTCTTCGTGCTGATCCTCATGGCCCGCTGGCAGGTGCGATCCCTCCCGGATTCCCTGGGCCAGCTGCCGGGACGGAACGCTCCGCAGTTCGGCGAGGAGCCTTCGCCCGTCTGGTCGGCACTGGAGCGCGAGAATCTGGAGCTTCGGGAGAGGGTGGCCCGGGAGGACAGCCTGCTCCCGGGCATCATGGCCCGGCTGGAGGAGGGCGTAATCCTCTTCGGTCCCGCGGGAAGGCTCGAACAATTCAACCCCGCGGCCCAGCGGCACCTGGGCCTTGGCGCGCCCCTGGCGAAGGGCATGGCCATCGGCGAGGTCTTCGGGGACCTGGAGAGCCCCGAAGCGGTGCAGAAGGCCTACCGGGGAACCTCCTGTGAGTGGCGCGTGACGAGGGCAGGCCGGACCCTGCGCCTGAGGGCGATTCCCTTCGCTCCCCTGGGCTCCGTGAGCGGCGTCCTGCTCACCCTGGACGATGTCACCAGCCAGGAGGCCCTGGAGACCACCCGGCAGAAGTTCATCTCCAACGTCAGCCACGAGCTCAAGACGCCGGTGACAGCCCTTCGGATTGCAGCCGAAAACCTGCAGGAGGAGGAGGAGCTGCCGGAGTCCGCCCGGTCCACGGCCCAGTCCATCATGCGGTCCGTGGACCGCCTCACCCTGCTGGTGGGGGACCTGTCGGAGCTCAGCCGGATCGAAAGCGGCGCCCTCCATCTGTCGCCTGTCCGCTTGGAACTCTCGGCCTTCCTCGAGGCCTTCATGGGGGACCTGCAGCCCAGGGCCTCGGCCAGCGGTGTGCAGCTGGTGCTGGATGCGGAGGCACCTGCAGGGTCCGTGATCCTGGCCGATCCCCTGCGGCTTCATCAGATCCTCGAGAACCTGGTGTCGAACGCCCTGAAATTCAGTCCACCGGGAGGCCGGGTCGAACTGTCCATCTGCCTCACCACCCAGGGCCAGATCTGGGAAGTGCGGGATCAGGGGCCGGGCATTCCGGAGGCCGAACAGGGGCGCATCTTTGAACGCTTCTACCGGGCCCAGTCCGCCAAGGCCAAGCCGGGTACGGGCCTGGGCCTGGCCATCGTGAAGCACCTGTGCCGGCTGATGGGGGGCGAAGTCTCCGTGCTGAGCCGTCCTGGGGAGGGCGCCATCTTCCGGGTGATCCTTCCCTTGGAAATGGGCCCTCAGGACGTGGCCTTGCCCGAGTAGCCCGTCGGCCAGGAGCCTGAAAACGGCCCCTAGTCGGTGGGCCCGCCCAGTCTGTAGCCCACTCCCACCACGGTCTCGATGTATTCGGCGGCGGCCTCGCCGATCTTGGCGCGGACCCTGCGGACATGGGCGTCGATGGTGCGGCTCTCGCCCAGGTACTCCAGGCCCCAGACCTGCTGGAGGATTTTCTCGCGGGTGAGGACGCGCCGCGGGTTGGCCAGGAAATAGGCCAGGAGTTCGAACTCCCGCCTGGTCAGTTCCACGATCTGCCCGTCCACCCGGGCCGTGTGCATGTCGAGGTCCACTGCGATGGGACCAAAGGTCAGCTGTGGGGCGCGCTCCACCCCTTCAAAGGGCGAGGAGCGGCGGAGGATCGCCCGGAGGCGGGCGGTCAGTTCCCTCACGGAGAATGGTTTCGAAATGTAGTCATCCGCGCCCAGCTCGAGGCCCAGCACCCGGTCGATCTCCTCGCTGCGGGCCGTGACCAGCAGCACCGGAAGGGCCTTGAGGGTCGGATGGGTGCGGATGGCCCGCAGCACATCCAGGCCGTCCATGTCCGGCAGGCTGAGATCCAGCATCGCCGCATCGAGTCTGGGGCCGGAGGCATTGAGGGCCAGCAGGGCATCCCGGCCCGTGCCCACCGGCAGGAGGCCGAACCCCTCCCGAAGGAGGTGCTGTTCCAGCCCGAGCCGGATCTCGGTGTCGTCTTCGAGGAGGAGGATGCGCGGCATGGGTGCCTCTAGGCCTGTTTTTCGGGGGGGTTGTCCTGGAGGTAGGTGTGCTTGGCGCTCCGGCCTTCCAGAATGAACAGCACCTCCTCCGCGATGTTCGTGGCCTGATCGGCGATGCGCTCCCAGTTCTTGATGACCAGGATGAGGTGGCTGGCCCGCTCGATGCAGAGGGGATCGGCCATCATGAGCCGCAGCAGCTCCCGGTAGATCTGGCCATAGAGCATGTCCACGGAGTCATCGGCCTGGATCACGGTCCGGGCCAGTCCCGCGTCGCTGCCGATAAAGGAGTCCACGGCCATGCGGACCATGCTGCGGGTCTCCTGGGCCAGCCGCTCCAGGGAGCCGCTGGTCAGGATGGGTGGATGCACGTAGGTGGCCCGCCGGGCGATGTTGCAGCAGTGGTCGCCGATGCGCTCCAGTTCCGGGACGATCTTCAGGCTGGAGGCGATGAGCCGCAGGTCCCCGGCTGCCGGAGCCCTCAGCGCCAGCATGTCGATGCAGAGCCGGTCCAGCTTCAGCTCCCATTCGTCCAGGCCCCGGTCCAAGGACAGCACCTCGTCGGCCTTGGTCCGGGAGCGCTCCCGGAGCGCCAGGCTGGTCAGATCGATCATCTCCTCCGCGAGTCCGGCCATGGCCAGGATGCCGTCCCGGAGATCCCTCAGTTCCTGGTCGAATTGACGCATCAGCCGAACCTCCCCGTGATGTAGTCCTCGGTCATGCGCTGGCTAGGATTGGTGAACATCTTCTCGGTCAATCCGTCCTCGATCAGCTTGCCCATCCAGAAGAAGGCGGTGTGGTCGCTCACCCGGGCGGCCTGCTGCATATTATGGGTGACGATCACGATGGTGAAGTCCCGCTTCAACTCGAGGATGAGCTCCTCGATCCGTGCCGTGGCGATGGGATCCAGGGCCGAGCAGGGCTCGTCCATGAGGATGACCTCGGGGCGGACTGCCAGGGCCCGGGCGATGCAGAGGCGCTGCTGCTGGCCGCCGGAGAGTCCCTGGGCCGAATCCTTGAGCCGGTCCTTCACCTCGTCCCAGAGGCCCGCGCCCCTCAGGCTCCGCTCCACGGCCTCCTCGAGGATCCTGCGGTCGCTCTCCCCCTGGATCCGGAGCCCGTAGGCCACGTTCTCGAAGATGGACTTGGGGAAGGGGTTGGACTTCTGGAAGACCATCCCGGCCCGCTTCCTCAGGGCGATCACGTCGGTCCCGGGGGCGTAGAGGTCCGTGTTCCCGAGGAGGGCGCGACCCTCGATCCGGACATGGTCGATGAGGTCGTTCATGCGGTTCAGGCAGCGCAGCAGCGTGCTCTTCCCGCAGCCGGAGGGGCCGATGAAGGACATGACGGAATTGCGGGCCACCTTGAGGTTGATGTCGAAGAGGGCCTGCTTGGTGCCATAGAAGAGGTTCAGGCGGTCCACCTGCACCATGATGGGCGCGGAGAGGACCGAGGGGTCGGTCAGGGGCAGGTCAGGCTGCTGGAAGCTGGCCGGCCGCAGACCAGACTGGGGGCTGGGTACCGACCGCTGCACAGGCTCCGGCACGGGACGGGGATCGTCTATTTCCATCTTCGTGGCTCCGGGATTCGGGGTCAAAAGGTACTCCCCCCCAGGCGCGCACGAAGCTTCCGCCTGAGGTTCAAGGCAAAGAGGTTCAGGATGACGACCACCAGCAGGAGCAGGAAGGCGGTCATGAAAACCATGGGCTTGGCCGCCTCGGAATTGGGGCTCTGGAACCCCACGTCATAGATGTGGAACCCGAGATGCATGAACTTCCGGTCCAGGTGGAGGAAGGGGAAACTGGAATCCAGGGGCATGGAGGGTGCCAGCTTCACCACCCCGGTGAGCATCAGCGGGGCCACCTCGCCGGCGCCCCGAGCGACGGCCAGGATGAGCCCCGTGAGGATGCCGGGCGTGGCTGCGGGGATCACCACATTCCACAGAGTCTGCCATTTGGTGGCGCCCATGGCGAGGCTGGCTTCGCGTTGCGAGCGGGCCACGGACCCCAGCGCTTCTTCGGTGGCGACCACCACGACCGGCACGGTGAGCAGGGCCAGGGTCAGCGAGGCCCAGAGGATGCCGCCGGTGCCGTAGGTCGGCGTCGGCAGCCGGTCGGAGAAGAAGAGTTTATCGATGCCTCCACCCAGGCCATAGACGAAGAAGCCGAGGCCGAAGACGCCAAAGACGATGGAGGGCACGCCCGCCAGGTTGTTCACGGCCACCCGGACGGCGCGGACCGGCCAGCCCTGGCGGGCATATTCGCGAAGATAGAGGGCCGTGACGACCCCGAGGGGAACCACGAGTACCGACATCACCAGCACCATCATCACGGTGCCGAAGATGGCCGGGAAGATGCCCCCTTCGGTGTTGGATTCCCGGGGGTCGTCGGCCACGAACTCCCAGAGGCGCGAAAGGTAGACACCCAGCTTGTCGAAGGGGCCCATGGCGTTGGCCGGCAGGATCCGGACCACGCTGCCGAGGGGCAGTTCCTTGCCCTGGCCGTCGGCGGTCTGCAGGCCGAGGGTCCAGGCCTTCGCCTCGGCCCGGGCCTGTTCTAGGCCAGTCTGCACCTGGTCGTAGGTGGACTGAAGCTCCGCCGCCTTGGCGTCCAGGGCCTGGAGGGCGGCGGTGTCGCCCTTTCCTTCGGCCCGCCGCCGGGCCAGACGGACCCGTTCGATCCGCAGGTTGAGGTCGCCGACCCGGCCCTTCTCGATGGCGTGGATGTCGCGCCGCAGGCGGCCGGCCTCGGGCAGGGTGCTCCAGGGCCCCGTGGAAGGCGGCGGGCCCCGTGGCGACCACCTGGCCTTCGTGGCTGAGGGTGGCGATCCGCCCGATGAAGGGACCGTTCTCCAGGCGTTCGATCAGCACCGCGTCCTTCGGCCGCTCCGGTGCGGGCAGACCGGCCGTGGGGAGCCAGCGGAAGTCCTGGCCGTAGATGTCGCGGTTCCCGACATGGAACTGGACCTTGGCGGTTTCCTCGCCGCGGGCAGGTTCCCTGCCCGTGATCTCGCCGAGCACGGGACCCTCCGGGGTCTGCACCTGGACCAGGGGGCTGGGCCAGAAATAGCCCAGGCCCTTGGCGGCGATGAAGCCGACCAGACAGAGGATCATGGCGAGGCAGAAGGCCAGCAGTGTTCCGGAAAACCACACGAAGATCCCGCCCTGCCGGAGGCGTTCGGAGAGGCCTCTCATCAGATGGACTCGTAGCGGCGGCGCAGGCGCTGGCGCACCAGCTCCGCGACGGTGTTGAGGATGAAGGTGAGGATGAAGAGCAGGAAGGCGGCCAGGAAGAGCACCCGGTAGAGGGTCCCGTGCAGGGGGGCCTCGGGGATCTCCACGGCGATGTTGGCGCTGAGGGTGCGCATGCCGTTGAAGATGCTCCAGTCCAGGATAGGGGTGTTGCCCGTGGCCATGAGGACGATCATCGTCTCCCCGATGGCCCGGCCGAGGCCCACCATGGTGGCCGAGAAGATGCCCGGACTGGCCGTGGGCAGGACGACCCGCCAGGCGGTCTGCCAGGGGCTGGCTCCACAGGCGAGGCTGGCGGAGGTGAGGGACTTGGGCACGCTGGAGAGGGCATCCTCGCTGATCGTGAAGATGATGGGGATCACGGCGAACCCCATGGCGAAGCCCACCACCAGGCAGTTGCGCTGATCATAGGTCACGCCCAGGGCCGTCTGGAGCCAGGTCCGGTAGCTGCCGCCCAGGGCCACCCGCTCGAACCAGGGTCCGGCCAGGGCGGCCAGCCCCAAGCTCAGGAGCAGCACGGGGACCATCCAGAGCACCTCGCGCCCGCTGCCGAAGGCATTGCGGAAGGGCAGGGGCAGCCTGCCCCAGAAGGGCGCGATCGCCAGGGCGAGGACGAGGACGACCACGGGATAGATGAGGACTTCCACCGCCATCCTCTCGAGGAGGGGCGCCAGAACCAGGCCCCCGAGGAAACCCAGGACGACGGAGGGCAGGGCCGCCATGATCTCGATGGTCGGCTTGATGGCGTTCCTCAGGCGGGGCGTGGCGAACTGGGAGGTGTAGAGGGCGCCAAGCACGGCCATGGGGAAGGCGAAGAGCATGGCGTAGAGGGTCCCCTTGAGGGTGCCGAAGACCAGGGGCACCAGGCTGAACTTGGGTTCGGAATCGTCGGTGGCCCCGCTGCTCTGCCAGACGTATTCGGGCTTCTCATAACCCTCGTAGTGTGTCTTCCCCCAGAGGAGGCCAAAGCTCACTTCGGGATGGGGCGCATCGAGGGACCAGAGCCGAAGGGTTCCGGTGGATGCGTCCGCATGAAGAATCAGGTCGCCCCTCGGGGCCAGGGCCGCGATGCCCGGACCTTCGAGGGGGGTGGAGAACAGGCAGCGTTCGGTGGTCAGGTGGTCCACCGCCGCTTCGTGGTCGGTCCAGGTGAGAAACCGCTTGTCCCGCTGGCTGGCCTGGAAGCCCAGCACGGGCCCGTCCAGGCGGGGAAAGGCATGGAAGGCCTGGAGATGGAAGACCTCGTTCACGCGGACCCGCTGGAAGGCGCCCAGCTTGCCCTGGGCCCCACCCACAAGGAGGCTGGACTGGCCCAGGGCAAACCCCATGGATTGGATGGGTTCTCCGAACTCACTGGACGAGAGGAGCTTCCCTGTCTCCGGTTCGAGATCCAGCAGCCGCCCTTCCCGGGTCCCCACGAAAATGTCCTGGCCATCCGCACTCCAGGCCGCGGCCGAGGCGTGCAGGGCGGGGTCAAGCGACAGGGGTTTCCAGGGGGGCGTCGAGGGTGCATCCAGGGGTGTTTCGAGCCATTCGAGCCCGGCCTGGGTTCGGGCCAGGACCCTGAGCGTGGCGGAGGCGCCCCCCAGTCCGCCCCCCTCCAGGATCCGGAAGTGGAGAATCTCAACGGGGACCGACGCCAGGGGAAGGTTGCCCTGCCAGTGGGGCTCGAGGGTCCATTTGGAGGGATCGTTCTCCCCGGCGGGTTTGGACCAGGCCAGGTGGGCGAGGAACAATCGGTCGTCGGCCCCGATGACCAGGGCCTCCCCCCGGGCGCTCAAGGGGGTGAAGGTGCGCCAGGGCAGGGTGGGACCCTCCGCAGGCACAGGAAGCGGGGTGCCCTCGGGGAATCGCAGCGCCTTCAGGCCCAGGGACTGGGACAGAAGCACGACCGTTTTCCCGGACTCGTCCAGCCAGGCGCCGCCGGACCGCGGTGCCTGCAAGGTGCCCACGGACCTGGACTGCGCCGGCATAAAGAGGGGCAGGGATTCCTTCAGGATGAACAGGAGCATGGCCAAGACCGCGCCGATGATCAGCAGGCCACCACTGGAAATGGTGAAGGCCATGATCCGGTCGATGCGCTTGGCATGGGCCTGGTGGGATGGAGTGCTGGGCATGTCGTCTCGTCAGGAATTCGGGCGGGAGGGGTCCCGGTCAACCCAGCGAGCGTGCCGGAGAACGCCTCCGGCACGCTCGTCTCGAGGATGCCTACTTCAGGATGGCGGTCTGCTCGGCTTCCATTTTGGCGGTGAGGGGCAGGAAGCCGTCCTTCACCACGATCTCCTGCCCTTCCTTGCTGAGCACGTACTTGAGGAACTCGCGGGTCAGGGGGTCGATGGGCTTCTGGGGGTTCCGATTGAAGTAGATGAAGAGGTAGCGGGACAGGGGGTATTTGCCGCTGAGTGCGTTCTCGTAGTCGGCGGCGAAGACTGCGCCGCCATTCTTGCGATCGTCCGACAGGGGGACCACCCGGACGCCGGAGGTGGCGTAGCCGACGCCGCTGTAGCCGATGGCAAACTTGTCGGCGCCGACACCCTGCACCACGGAAGAGGAGCCGGGCTGTTCCTTGACGGTGTCCCGGTAGTCGCCCTTGAAGAGGGCGTGCTCCTTGAAGTAGCCATAGGTGCCGCTGGCGCTGTTGCGGCCGTAGAGGCTGATGGGCCGCTTGGCGAACTCACCGGTCAGGCCCAGGTCGCCCCAGGTGTTGATGTCCTTGGCATATCCACCCTTGCGTCCCTTGGAGAAGATGGCGTCCACCTGCTGAAGGCTGAGGGACTTGATGGGATTGTTTTTGTTCACGAACACCGCCAGGGTGTCGATGGCCACCGCGACCTTGGTGGGCTTGTAACCGAACTTCTTTTCGAACTTGTCGCTTTCCTCTGATTTCATCTCCCGGCTCATGGGGCCGAGCTGGCTGGTGCTTTCAATGAGGGCCGGCGGGGCGGTGGTGGAGCCCTTGCCTTCCACCTGGATGTTCACATTGGGGTATTTCCGGTTGAACCCTTCGACCCAGTAGGCCATGAGGTTGTTCAAGGTGTCGGATCCGATGGAATTCAGGTTCCCGCTGATGCCGGACACCTTTTTGTAGGTGGTGAGCTTGGGGTCCACCTTCACAGTCTGGGCAACGGCTGAAAGCCCTACGAGGGTGGCCAGGACACTCTGGGCCAGGATTCGGATCCGCATGGATGCCTCCTTCAAGCCTCTGATGCTGAGTCCCCGGCGTGAAACACTTTGTTACGGGCGGTGACATCCCTGTAACTTCCCCCCTGATGAGGCTTGCCTTGAGGGAAATAAGTGGGTTTAATGCTAGAAGATCCTGCGGGTCGGTTGAGGCACTGCCCCTTCCCGAGGTTCGCGACCATCCCGAATTCCCCCACGGGTGGCCGAAGTCAGGGCAGGGCCCCCTTCGGTTTCCCGATCCACCATCCCCAGAAATCCACCCAGGGCCGCTGAGCCTGCTGGGCGTCAGCCGCAGCCGAGCCCCTGGGCCCCGAGAGGAGCCTACTTGAACCCCAAGAAGACCATGATGATCAACGCCACGGATCCGGAAGAGATCCGGGTGGCCACCCTGATCGACGGTGTGCTGTTCGACTACGATGTCGAGTTCCTGCACAACGAGAAGATCAAGGGCAACCTCTACCGGGCCCGCGTCGTCCGCGTGGATACCAGCCTGCAGGCCGCCTTCGTCCACTTCGGTGGTCAGAAGAACGGCTTCCTGCCCCTGGGCGAACTGCCCCGCAGCCTCACCGGCGACGGCCGCCGGGCCCGCATCCAGGATGTGCTCTCGCGGGACCAGGAGATCCTCGTCCAGGCCGTGCGCGAAGAGCTCGGTGGCAAGGGCGCCATGATGACCGGCCAGGTCAGCCTGGCGGGCCGCTACCTGGTGATCACGCCCGGCAACCCGGTGAACGGCATCAGCCGGAAGATCGAGGCCACCGAGGAACGCAGGCACTTCAAGCAGCTCATCGACACGCTGGAGATCCCCGAGGACATCGGCGTGATCGTCCGCACCGCGAGCCTGGGGGTCACCAAGGAGGATTTCCAGCGGGACCTGGAGTACCTTCTGGACACCTACAAGGAGGTCCTGAACCGCTACAAGCACCGCCACGGGGTCGGGCTCGTGTGGCAGGAGGACGATGTCGTCACCCGCACCCTGCGCGACACCTTCAGTTCCGACGTGGAGGAGGTGCAGATCGATGACCTGGACACCTTCCATGCGGCCCAGTCCTTCTTCAAGCGCACCATGCCCCAGTACCTGGATGTCCTGAAGCACTACACCGGGAAGAAGCCCCTGTTCTCCCGCCACCAGCTTGAGGAGCAGATCGACCGCGTCTACGGCCGGAAGGTGGGCCTGCCCAGCGGCGGCGCCTTGGTGCTGGACCAGACCGAGGCCCTGGTGGCCATCGACGTGAACAGCGGCAAGACCTCCGGCGACGGCGTGGAGGACATGGCCCACAAGACCAACATGGAGGCCGCCGAGGAGGTGGCTCGGCAGCTGCGCCTGCGCGATCTGGCGGGCCTCATCGCCATCGACTTCATCGACATGAAGCGCGAGTCCCATATCCGGGCAGTGCAGGACCGGCTGGTGGACTGCCTCAAGGCCGACAAGGCCCGGATGGAGGTAGGGAAGATCAACCGCTTCGGGGTGCTGGTCATGACCCGCCAGCGGATCCGGCCCAGCCTCCAGCACGTCAACCACGAGAGCTGCCCCACTTGCGCCGGCACAGGCAAGGTGAAGACCATCGAGGCCATGGCGCTGTCCGTGGTGCGGAAGCTGCACGGGATTCTCTCCAAAGGAGGCATCGGCGAGATCCGGGTCAAGCTGGCCCCCGCCATCGCCGCCGCCGTCCTCAACGAGAAGCGTGGCGACCTGGTCCAGATGGAGGAGGAAAGCGGGGCGAAGGTCCTCATCCAGGCCGACTGGTCCATGAGCTACGGGGAGATGGCCGCCGAGCTCGAGCGGGCCGAGGAGGCCCCGGTCGAGAAGCCGGCCCCCAAACCCCACCGCGAGAAAGGCTCGCCCGAAGAGGAAACCGTGGTGCTGGGAGGGGACAGTCCCATTTCCTTCGACAAAGCCCTGGGCCTGCACGGCGAAGGCCCCAAGGAAGCCAAGAAGGAGGCCTTCAAATACGACCGCCGCGATCTCCAGCGGGCGGCCCTGGACGAGCGGGAGCGCCTGCGCGCCCTCTTCGAGAGTGCCAAGCCCGAGGACGACGAGCCCGAGGAGGGCACCGAGGAATCCTCTGACGAGGCCAAGGGTGACGGTACCAAGCGCAAGCGCCGGCGCCGGCGCCGCAAGGGCGGCGCCGACAAGGGTGCCGAGACCTCGCCTGAGACCTCCTCTTCCGAGGATGAGGCCGGTTTAGACGCCGAGCCGGAACTTCAACCGGAACCCCCCAGGGCCACACCGGATCTGGTGGCCAGCCTGCTCACCCCGAGCCCGAGGCCCAGGATCGGCGCGCCCGCTCAAGAAGTGGTTCCGGCATCGGTCCAGGCGCCAAAGCCCAGGCGGACGCCCCGGGCCAAGGTGACCTCGCTACCCGAGCCCGCCGCGGTGGCGCCTTCCGTCGCCCCCCCGGATCCCGCCGCCGAACCGACCGCGCCGGGAAAGAAGAGGGCGCCCAGGGCCAAGGCTTCCAAGGCCGCATCCGACGAGAGTGAGGCTCCCAAGGCTCCCAAGGCCGCCAAGGCGGCCGCTGGGTCCAAGGTCACCCGGGCCAAGAAGACCAAGACCTAGCCCCGGATGCCCACCATCTACTGGCTGGCGCCCCTCGCCTCCCTGTCCCCCCTCCTGGGAGGCTGGGGGGTGGTGCGCTTCCTCCAGGGCCGGGCCCGCTTCATGCGTCTGCTCTCAGGCGTCGCGGCGGGCTACCTGCTGTCCGTCACCCTGGTGCGCATCGTCCCGGAATGCCT
>TBL_comb47_HYPODRAFT_10001549_pt1 | contig 29763 bp, 28 predicted proteins | sample TroBogypolimnion_40_FD_10682 | JGI IMG/M metagenome (IMG submission 10682) | reverse complement strand
CAACGCCCGCGACGAAGCGGCCTGGCTGGTGCTGTGGAGCCTGGGCTTGCCACTGGACACGGAACTGGAGGGGCTGGACTCGCGGGAGTCGCGCCCCATCAGCGCTTCAGAGTTGGAAGCCTGCGCCACGCTGATAGCGACCCGCATAGCCTCGCGCAAGCCCGCCGCCTACCTGACGCATGAGGCCTGGCTGCAAGGCATCTCTTTTTATGTCGATGAACGCGTCATTGTTCCGCGCTCGCTGATTGCCGAACTGCTTGTGGATGGCGCGCTGGACTACTGGCTCAGCCAAGACACGCATGCGGTGCTGGACCTGTGCACCGGCAACGCCAGCCTGGCCATCATTGCGGCCATGGTCTATCCCGACACGCAGGTGGACGCCGCCGATATTTCTGCCGATGCCCTAGCCGTGGCCGCCATCAATGTCGAACGCCACCAGTTGCAAGACCGCATCAAACTGATCGAATCCGACGGCCTCACCGCCCTGCACAAGACCTACGATCTGATACTGTGCAACCCGCCCTATGTCAACGCCGACAGCATGGCCGCCCTCCCCCCCGAATACCTGGCAGAGCCAACGATTGCGCTGGATGGCAACCAGGCCGGTGGCTTGGACGGTATGGACTTTGTCCGCTCCCTGCTGCGAGACGCCCCGCGTCACATGGACCCGGGCGCCGTGCTGGTGCTGGAAATCGGCAACGAACGAACCTTTTTTGAGACTGCCTTCCCCACGCTGCAAGCCATCTGGCTGGACACCAGCGCCGGTGAAGACCAGGTCCTACTCCTTACGCGCGAAGCGCTCACTGCATGATCAACTTAAAAAATATCACCTTGCGCCGTGGCGTCAAGGTGCTGCTTGACGGCGCCTCCGTCACCCTCAACCCGGGAGAAAAGGTCGGCCTGGTCGGTCGCAACGGCGCGGGCAAATCCTCGCTGTTTGCGCTGCTCAATGGCAATTTGCACGAGGACGGCGGCGAGTTCTTTATCCCCAGCCAGTGGCGCATGGGCCAGGTGGCGCAGGACATGCCCGAGACCGACCAGGGCGCCACCGACTTTGTGGTGGAGGGCGACACGGAACTCAATCTGGCGCGCATCGAGGTCGCCGCCGCCGAGGCCACCGACGACTACGACCGCATGGCCCACGCCTATATGGCGCTACACGATGCCGGTGAACACGACGCACCCTCACGCGCCCAGGCGCTGATCCTGGGTCTGGGCTTCAAGAGCAGTGAACTGGACAACCCGGTGAACAGCTTCTCCGGCGGCTGGCGCATGCGCCTGCAGTTGGCCCGCGCCCTGATGTGCCCCTCCGACCTGCTGCTGCTGGACGAGCCCACCAATCACCTGGACTTGGACGCCCTGGTCTGGCTGGAAGCCTGGCTCAAAAAGTACGAAGGCACCATGGTCGTCATCAGCCATGACCGCGAATTTCTGGATGCGGTGACCAATGTCACCCTGCACATCGACGCGGCCAAGCTGATGCGCTACGGCGGCAACTACAGCAAGTTTGAAGACATGCGCGCCGAGCAGATGGACCTGCAACAAAGTGCGTTTTCCAAACAGCAGGACAAGATTGCCCACCTGCAAAAGTTCATTGCCCGCTTCAAGGCCAAGGCCAGCAAGGCCAAGCAGGCGCAAAGCCGGGTCAAGGCGCTGGACCGCATGGAAAAGATTGCGCCGTTGCTCAATGAGGCCGACTTCACCTTTGAATTTGCCGAGCCCGCCAATTTGCCCAACCCCATGCTGTCGATGACCGGCGTGAGCTTTGGCTACCCCGCGCCCGAGGGCTCGCCGCCCAAGACACCGCCCACGGTCATCGTACGCAATGTCAGCAAGTCGGTGCTGGCCGGTCAGCGCATCGGCATTTTGGGCGCCAACGGACAGGGCAAATCGACCCTGGTGAAAACCGTGGCGCGCGACCTGGAGCCGCTGGGCGGTGAAGTGACCGAGGGCCGCGGCCTGAACATCGGCTACTTTGCGCAGCAGGAACTCGACGTGCTGCGCCCGGCCGACAACCCGCTGGAACACATGATCCACATGGTCAAGGAAATGACGGCCAACGGCAAGCTCGGCGGCCAGGCCACGCGCGAGCAGGACTTGCGCAGCTTCCTGGGCAACTTCAACTTCAGCGGCGACATGGTCAAGCAGGCCGTGGGCAGCATGAGCGGCGGCGAAAAAGCCCGACTGGTCTTGTGCATGCTGGTGTGGCAGCGCCCCAACCTGTTGCTGATGGATGAGCCTACCAATCACCTGGATCTGGCCACCCGCGAAGCGCTCTCGATGGCGCTCAACGAGTTCGAAGGCACCGTCATGCTGGTCAGCCACGACCGCGCCCTGCTGCGCGCCGTGTGTGACGAGTTCTGGATGGTGTCACGCGGCGGCGTCGAGCCCTTTGACGGCGATCTGGACGACTACCAGAAATACCTGCTCGACGAGGCCAAGCGCCAGCGCGAAGCGGCCAAGGAAGAGGCCAAGAACCAGTCGCCCAAGGCAGTGGCCGTGGTGGCCGCACCGGTGGTGGAACCCGCCATTTCGCCCGAGCAACTCAAGAAGTGGAAGAAGGCCCTGGTTGCAGTGGAAGAGAAGATGGCCACGCTCAATACCGAGGGCGCGGCGCTGGAAGGCAAGCTGTCCACCAACCCCCACCCTTCCGTGATTGCCGAGACCGGCAAGCGGCTCAAGCTGGTGAACCAGGAGCTCAAAACCCTGGAAGAGGAGTGGCTGGACCTGACCGGCAAGCTCGAAGGCTAAGCTTACGCCGGCCGACCGGCCCAATGCGTAACTTGCCCCCTTGGGGGGCAGCGCAGCACACGCAATGCCAAACAGGGCGCGACACAGCCAGGTCGCCGACCGACCGGCCCTGCGCCAAGCAGGCCCTGCGTCTTAACTGGAAAAAACCTTCACAGCGGAAAGCAGGCGCACGGCCTGCTCGCTCATGCTGGTGGCTGCGGCGCTGCTTTGCTCCACCATGGCGGCGTTCTGCTGCGTCATTTCATCGAGCTGGGACACGGCCTGCCCGACCTGCCCAATGCCCAGGGCTTGCTCGCGGGAGGCTGCGGTAATTTCGGCAATCAGCTGGTTCACCTGCTCCACTTGGTGGACCACTTCCGACATGGTGGCACCGGCATCGGCTACCAAGCGCGAGCCGCTGGTGACCTTGCCGACCGAGTCGTCGATCAGCACCTTGATTTCCTTGGCGGCTGCGGCCGAGCGACCGGCCAGGCTGCGCACCTCACTGGCCACCACTGCAAAGCCCCTGCCCTGTTCACCGGCACGAGCCGCTTCCACGGCGGCATTGAGCGCCAGGATATTGGTCTGAAAGGCAATGCCGTCAATTACGCTGATGATGTCGGCAATCTTGCGGCTGGAATCCGAGATCAGGCCCATGGTGCTCACCACATGGCCCATGGCCTCGCCGCCCCTGGTGGCCACGCCGGTGGTGGCATGGGCCAATTGACTGGCCTGCTGGGCGGTGTCGGAGTTCTGCCGCACGGTAGCAGTCTGTTGTTCCATGGCGGCGGCCGTCTGCTCCAGACTGGATGCGGTTTGCTCGGTACGGTTGGACAAATCGTGGTTGGCCGCCGCAATCTCCTTGCTGGCGACTTGTACGCCGCTCACCTGTTCGCGCACATCGGCCATCAGCGCCTGCAGGTTCAAACCGGCCTGGGAAATGGCCCGTGCCAGCAGACCGACGTCATCGCATCGGTCCAATGGAAATTCCTCCGCCAGCGTTCCACTGGCCACTTGCTGGGCAGCAACCAGCACCCTGGACAAGGGCTTGGTGAGCTGCGCTTCGATGGTCCAAGCGGCTAACATGCAAGCCGCCAGCAGGGTGCCACTGGCCACCGCCAGTGCGCTACCCGCCAGACCGGATAGTGCGAGGGTTGTCACCATGACCGCAGCCAGAAACAGCATGGGCAGGCGCACACGCCAGGCGCTGGGCAACAGCTTTTGGATGCTGAGCCAACGCAGTAAGCCGGTGCGCACAATCAGGCCGCGATGAAAGGCCAGGCCCCGGGCCTTGCCTTCCCGGAAGCGCTTGTACAAGGCGTCCGTCGCCTGCACCTGCATCGCAGACGGCTTGGTGCGAACCGACAAATAGCCCGTGAGCACGCCATTGCGCAGCATCGGCGCTGCGTTTGCGCGAACCCAGTAGTGATCCCCATTTTGACGCCGGTTCTTGACCAGTGCCGTCCAGGAGTAGCCGTCCTTCAGGCAGCGCCACATATCGGCAAACGCCTCCACCGGCATGTCGGGATGCCGCACCATATTGTGTGGATTGCCCACCAATTCATCCAATTCAAAGCCGCTGGTTCGAACAAAGGCGGCGTTGGCGTACGTGATGTTGCTATGGGTATCGGTGGTGGAGAGCAGGGTCTCCGTGTCCGGAAACTCGAACGCTTTTTTCGTGACAGGAAGATTGGTACGCATGACTTTCAACAACTCCTGGTGAACGACTCAAGTATTTTTTGGCACAATATGTATGATTATGTGTTCATTTTGTAAAGCCTGCCAAACTTTTGTGCAGCCAACATCAAGCTTTGTCACTTAGCGCCAAGGATCTGCCGACATTTGCCAATGGGGGGGATTGCGATTCGCAGGTCAGTGACACGTTCAACGCCAGGCATTCGCCCAAATACTTCGGCCTGGACAAGGGCGTCAGTGCATGCACGTTGGTGGCCAACCACGTGCCGATCAATGCGCGCGTCATTGGTACACACGAGCACGAAAGTCACTTTGTGTTTGACTTGCTGTTCAACAACACCTCGGAAATTCAGCCGACCCGGCACTCGACAGACACCCACGGTGCGAATCTGGTCAACTTCCTGATCCTGTACACCTTTGGCCATGCGTTTGCACCTCGGTACAAAGGGTTGCACCGCAAGACTGCCGGCCTAGTGGGCTTTGATTCGCCCAGCCAGTACCCTGAAACCATGTTGATCAGACCGGCGAAAAGGACCGACGAAGATTTGATCATCCGTGAGTGGCCCAACGTTCAGCGCATCTTGGCATCCCTGGCCCAAAAGGAAACCACCCAAGCCACCATCGTGCGAAAGCTGAGCAGCTATGCCCGGCAAAACCAGACTCAAAAGGCCATGTGGGAGCTCGACAGCATTCTGCGCTCCATGTACGTTCTGGATTTCATCGATGACGTGGAATTGCGCAAAGGCGTGTACAAGGCGCTCAACCGAGGCGAAGCCTTCCATCGGTTTCGCAGGGCAATCGGCTTTGCGCACGGCGGCAAGTTCAAGGTGCAAACGGAGGGCGAGCAGCAACTCTGGAACGAATGCTCGCGGCTGATCGCCAATGCCGTCATCTATTACAACACCATGCTGCTGTCGAACATCTATGACAAGAAACGGGCCATGGGCGACTGGGATGCGGTGGCGTACCTGCGGGGTATGTCACCCGTGGCATGGCAGCACGTCAACATGTTCGGCACCTTTGAGTTCACCGATGAGGAGCCCAAGGTGGACATGGACGCCATGGCGGCGCGCTACATGGAGGCAGCATTTTGGAACCAAGCCATCGTGGATGGAAACGGCGAGTTCTATGCCTGAGGATCCGGCTTGGGAGTTCATCCGACAGAGTTCATCCCATCTCTTGACGCGGCAATGCAATTGCATTACCATCGGTAAATTGTGAATTTGGAGTGCAAAATGCCAGCCATCCTTGAAGTCGAATCGTCGCTAACCGACCGTTACCAAACGACCGTTCCAGAAACTGTGCGCGACGTACTCAAGCTGGGCAAGCGCGACAAAATTCACTACACCATCCGTTCCAGCGGAGAAGTCGTGCTAACGCGTGCTACCGCCTTGCAAGGTGACGACCCTATGCTTGGCCAGTTCCTGGGCTTCCTTGCCAGTGACTTTGCCGCACACCCTGAGCGCTTGCAATCTGTAGACGCTGGCCTTGTTCGCCGACTCCAAATGCTGGTTGGTGATATCGCGGTCGATTTAGACGCCGCCCTGCTGGCTACCGATGAATGAGCGCAGACAAGATTTCGCCATTGGTCATCCATGGTTGGACCGTTTTTTCACACCCGCTATTTCTTGCGCAAGTCGAGGCCATAACCAGGCACGTTGAGAGTTTGAAACAAAAGGACCCCGTGGGGTACGTGACGAAGAACGCCAGCAAGCGGTTGGCGGCCATCACAAAGCTGGCTTTCGACGTCATCCCGCAAGACCCGACGCGCCCAGAATACCGACAAGGCAACACCCTGGGTGACGGCCATAAACACTGGTTCCGCGCCAAGTTCTTCCAACAATATCGACTCTTTTTTCGGTTTCACGCGCCAAGCAAGATCATCGTTTTTGCTTGGGTCAACGACGAAGATACAAAACGTGCGTACGAGAGCGGCAACGATGCCTACTTGGTTTTTCGAAAAATGCTGGAAAGCGGCCACCCGCCGGACGATTGGGCGCAACTACTCGCTGAGTGCCAACAGCATGGCGGTCATACAGGTATCGCGCGAGGTAAGGGTAGCACCCGGTAGGCTGCCAAGCTCACGGCTACCACAGATTTCGCGTGGTCGGTCGCAGAGACCATTGAAGGCAGGCCATATTTTCGAAACTTTACACAATGTCCACTTTTTGGGCTTGGGCTGATTTAGCCTCAGTGCGATGGAGCTGACTTGCGTCCAGTGCAGCAGCACATAATAAAAACGCTGATTTTGGACGAAAAAAAAGCACTTCCCGATTTCTCGTAAGTGCTTGATTCCAAAGGGTTTAGTGGTGGGTCCTGTCAGATTCGAACTGACGACCTACGGATTAAGAGTCCGCTGCTCTACCAACTGAGCTAAGAACCCACTAAAAAATACAACAACTTGGTGGGACGTGCGGGGGTCGAACCCACGACAAACGGATTAAAAGTCCGCTGCTCTACCAACTGAGCTAACGTCCCAATCAGCTGCATAAACATTAACGTCCCTGCAATCTGCCAAGCCTCAAATTATAACGTTCTTTTTAGTCTCGAGATCCTTGGCGCTTGAAATTTTGTCGATGACCACGCCAGCTGCGCACAGGCCAAACGTGGCGGTGACCGTGACCGACGAACCATAACCGTGGCAGTTCAGGGAACCGTCGGATTGCAGGGCGCAAGAAGGGTCCGGTGGCGCCACGGCTTCACGGCTGAACACACAGGTCACACCCATTGCCTTGCCATCCTTGGGTGCTCCATGGAACTTGCGCAAGCGGTAGCGAAGCTGCGCCAGCAAGGGGTCGTGTGTGACCTGCGACAGGTCTGCCACATCCACCAGGTGTCCGTGACGTTTGCCGCCGGCGGCACCCACCGACACAAAAATGGTCTTGCTGCGGCGGGCCCAATCGGCCATGGCAGCCTTGGATTTCACCTGGTCACAGGCGTCCAGCACGGCGCTCACGGAGGGCGGGAGAAGTTGCAGCCAGTTGTCGGGCTCGACAAAGGCATCCACGCAGTGGACCTTGCAATCTGGATTGATGTGGGCGATGCGCTCGCGCATGGCCAAAATCTTTGCCATACCCAGCGTGGATGTGAGCGCATGGACCTGGCGATTGATGTTGGACTCGGCAATGTGGTCCATGTCCAGCAGCGTGATTTCACCTACGCCACTGCGCGCCAATGCCTCCGCCGCCCAGGAACCAACGCCGCCAATGCCCACAATGGCGATATGACTGCTGCGGATGCGTTCAGCCGCTTGCAAACCGTACAGCCGCTGCATGCCGCCAAAGCGCCGCTCCGGGTCAACTTGGGTGTCAGTCAAGAGCAGCTACTTGAGTCGGCTTAACCGGTCTTTGGCAGCGTTGGCCGCGTCACTGCTAGGGTGAGTGGCAACGAGCTCTTCCAGCGTCTTGCGGGCGGCCTTGGTCTCTTTGTTTTCCAACTGGCAATTGGCAATGGTCAGCATGGCTTCGGGCACATGGACATGCTCGGGAGCCAGGGCCATCAGGCTCCTGAAATTGACCACCGCGCTCTTGCAATCCTTGCCCGCATATTGGGCATTGCCGAGCCAGAATAGCGCCGATGCACGGTACCCGGTTTGCGAGTAGCGGTTCAGAAAATCCACAAAGCCGGTGGTGGCTGCAGAAAAATCGCCCTTGCGGAATACGGCCAGACTGGTCTCGTAATCCTTCTTCTCAGCCGGATCCGCCATGAACTCCTTGCCGTCCACTGTAACTGTCAGTGGTTCGAATTTGCGCAGCCGTTCATCGACCGCGACGGCCACATCCTTCTGCCGTCTTTGCACTTCTGACAGATCGCGGGCCAATTGCTCGTTCTGCCCCCGCAGTTTGGCTTGCTCTGCACGGTTAGTCTCTAGCTGGTTCTGTAAATCAAGAATGCTGCGACGCAACTGTGCAGCCTCATCCGAGGCACGCTGCGCCTCCTCGGCAATTTTGCGATTGGATTCGACCTGATCCTGCTTGACGGCCTCCACGCGCTGGCGCAAATCCAGAATGGCGCGCCTAGCCTCTTCGTCATCGAATAGACCGGCACTGGCAGAACCAGCGGCCAATACCAAGCAGGCAAGCGCCGTGGATCGCAAAAGAAAAGTGCGCATGACCAAGCTCAGGCCTTTCACCGGTAAGAAATTTCAGCGCGGCGATTTTTTTCCATGTCCGCCTCAGACGATCCCAGTGCGGCGGGCTTCTCCTTGCCAAAACTGACCGACTCCAGCTGCGCTTCCGGCACACCCAGCAGGCTGAGGGCCTTGCGTACGGCATCGGCGCGCTTTTGGCCCAGTGCCAGGTTGTATTCACGGCCACCGCGCTCATCGGTGTGCCCTTCGATAACGACCTTGCGAGCCTTGTCCGACCGGATGTATTTGGCATGCGACTCAATAACCGACTGGAACTCCGGGCGAATCACAAAGCTGTCGTAGTCAAAATAGACCACACGGGTGGTGGACTGCATGGCCATATCCTGTGCCGACTTGCCCAAATCAACCGAGGCTACCGCGCCCTTGGACACAGCCGAACCGTCGCCCTGGCCTGCAACCATGCCTGCGGACGAAGTCGAGGTTCCGGATTTATCAACCACAGGAACCGGATCGAGTTTCACCGCCGAACCACAGGCGCTGAGAACAGCGACCACACCCAAGATCACCAAAGTACGCTTCATTTCACACTCCTTAATGCATTGACTATTTTTGAAACGGGCCCCAATCAGGCTCCCGGATATCGCCGGTTTGCCCCACCAACCTGGCCTTGATCTTTCCATCCAGGGTGCTGGTCATCAGCGCTTCTTTGCCCTGCTGCTGCGTGGCATAAATCAGCATGCGGCCATTGGGCGAGAAACTCGGCCGCTCATCGGCAATGGTATCCGTAATGGCCGTAGCAACACCCGACGCCAGCTCCATTACATGCAGTTTAAAAGCACCGCTGACGCGAGAAATATAGGCCAGCCAGCGGCCGTCTGGGCTCAAGGCCGGCGATATGTTGTAGTTGCCTCCGAATGTCACGCGCTCCGGGGTACCGCCGGACGCGCTAACCCGGTAGATCTGCGGCGAGCCGCCGCGGTCGCTGACAAAGTAAATGGTCTTGCCGTCGGCCGTAAAAGCGGGCTCGGTGTCAATCGAGGCAGACTGGGCAAGGCGGCGCGGCTCGGACCCGGCAGCGGACAGATCCAGCAGGTTGAGCTGCGAACCGCCGTCCCGGCTGAGTGTCAGTGCCAGCGTTCTGCCGTCCGGTGACCAGGCCGGCGCGCTGTTGGAGCCCTTGAAGTTCGCCACCAAGCGGCGTTTGCCTGAAGCCACGTCATGCACATAAATGGTCGGCTTGCGGGCCTCAAACGACACATAGGCCAACTGCTTGCCATTGGGCGACCAGGCCGGCGAAATAATCGGCTCGGAGCTGCTGAGCGCAGTTTGCGGGTTTTCGCCATCCGCATCGGCCACCCACAGGTTGAAGTTCGATCCATTCTTGGTCACATAGGAGATGCGGGTCGAAAAAACGCCCTTGTCGCCGGTGAGCTTTTCATACACATAGTCGGCAATCTGGTGCGCCGCCAGGCGCAGGTCGGCCTGCACCACGCCAAAGCTTTGCGAGCCCAGGTCCTGCCCCCGCACCACGTCCCACAAATGCATGCGCACATCAAAGCGCCCGTCGGCCAGGCGGCTGATGCTACCGGCCAAGAGCGCATCGGCATTCTTCTGGCGCCAGCTGGAGAAGTCGGGCCGCGACGCATCGTCCAGGCTGACACCGCTGGCATCGACACCCCGGAACTGCCCACTGCGCTCCAGATCGGCCTGTACAACGGCAGAGATTTTTTGCACCGCCGTGTCTTCGCCCCGAAAGGCCACCAGCGCAACTGGGATTTGCGTCAACCCCACGCCCGAGACTTCCACGCGGAATTGCGCCCATGCGGTGGCGTGCAGGAAAAGTAGAAGGAATACAGAGAAAATTTTCATCATCGTGCCGCGATTATCCCCATCTCTGCGTGACAACTTCGGCTGCATTCACACACTCGCTGTAACCAAGCGTTGCAAGCACCTGTCCTGTGCCCATGCGCAGACGCACCGTGGCCGCGTTTTGGGACTCGGATGTACGGCTCGCTTCCCTGTGCCAGAGGTGGTAGACCTCGGTGGAGCAGAAGCCCTGCTTGCGGCGGATACCGGCATTATGTAAACGCAAGGCAAAGTCGGCATCCTCATGGCCCCAGCCCACAAAGGACTCATCAAAACCGTTGACCGCCACATAGTCAGTGCGCCAGACACCCATGTTGCAACTGCGAATGCCCTTCCATCGGAAGCCCGTTTGCTTGCGTACCGCGAAATCGGGTAGGCGCAGAAGGCCAGCGAGCTTGCTGGCATTGCCAGACAGGCGTTGCCCCAGCCAAAACAGCCTGGAGCGACCAAACACCTGGTTCTTGCCCAGGATCGTCTGCTGCGTCAAACGCGGGGACAGCAAGACACGGCTGCCATTCACAAAGAAGCCGGGCTCCCTGAGCATGCGATGGCGACGCACAAAATCGATTTCCGGAATGCAATCGCCATCGAGCAGCACGATGTAGCTACCGCTGCTGGCCGCCACACCCAGATTGCGTACCCGTGAAGCGGTAAAGCCCACATCCGGATGCCATACATGCGTGAGTTTCATGCCGAGCCTGGACGCTGCAGCCTGAAGCGCATCCTGATGCGCTTGGGTCGAACCATCGTCTGCCAGGACGACCTCAAATGCCTTGTCATCCTGGGCCGCCAAGGCGGCCAAGACCGGCAGCAGAGCCTCGCTGCGGTTGTAGGTGGTGATGACGATGGAGATTAAATCGACTGCTGACATTTTGGAATAGACTTAGCCGCCCGAGCCAGGCCCCAGTGATCTGAGCCGCTCCTAACGTTTTTGAATGGTATCAGCTTCAATGCCCCTGGTTTCCGTTTACATCATTGCCTTCAACGAAGCGGAAAAAGTCCGGGCCACGATCGAAAGTGCGCACTGGGCCGACGAGATCATTCTGGTCGATTCCCATAGCACCGACGGCACGCAGGACATTGCCGCAGCCATGGGCGCACGCGTGGTGCAGGTAGAGTTCAAAGGCTTTGGCGATCTGCGCAACCAGGCGATTGCCGCCTGCACGCACGAATGGATCTTCAGCCTGGACGCCGACGAACGTTGTACGCCCGAGGCCGCCGCCGAAATCCGATCGATAGTGAACAGCCCCGATGCCCTGGACGCCTATTGGATGCCGCGGCGTAACTTCTTTATGGGCCAATGGATCAAGCATTCCGGCTGGTATCCCAACTACCGCCAGCCACAATTGTTCCGCAAGGGCAAACTGCGCTACGACCAAAAGTCGGTGCATGAGGGCTATGAACTTAGCAGCGACAAGCCGATTGGCCACCTGAAAAACGCCATCTGGCAGTTCCCGTTCAAGAACATGGCCGAGCTCATGCAAAAGGCCAACCGCTACTCGTCCCTGGGCGCCGAGAAGATCATGCACAAGAAGATCAGCATGGGCTCCGCCCTGACCCACGGCATCTGGTCGTTTGTGAAGCACTATGTCTTCAAGCGGGGATTTCTGGACGGCTGGCCCGGCTTTGTGATTGCCTTGGGCAATTTTGAGGGCACGTTTTACCGCTATGTGAAGGCGCTGGAGATGCAAAAAGGGAACGCGTGGAAGGCACCGAACGCTGGACAAAACAGCATGGTAAAACACTGACATGAGCGAATCTTATTCGGGTAGTCCGGGCAACTTCACCTTATACAAGCGGCTGCTGGGCTATGTGCAACCCTACTGGCGCCCTTTTGCGCTTGCCGTTCTTGGCCTGATAGGCACTGCGGCCACCGAGCCAGTGTTTCCCGCCATCCTAAAGTACTTGCTGGACCACGGCTTCAAGACCGAAGACACACGACTGGTGTGGGCCATTCCTGTGGGCATCATGCTCTTGTTTATTACTCGCGGTGTGCTGTCGTTTTGCACCAGCTACCTGATGACCTGGGTATCCGCACGCCTGATCACTGACATTCGGCGCGAAATGTTTGCCAAACTGCTGTGCTTACCGACCCAAGTATTTCATGACCTATCCGCCGGCAAGCTGATTTCACGGGTGGTTGTGGATTCAGGTAACGTCAGCGACGCCGCCACCACGGTGCTGGTCACTAGCATTCGGGAGTCGCTTACAGCTATGTCCCTATTGGGCTATCTGATCTATTTGGACTGGAAGCTTACTTTGCTGACCATGATCATCGGTCCTGTAGTGGCACTGATTGTCAAAGGTTTTGGTCAGCGTATGCGCGAGGCCAGTCGCAACACCATNCTATCTGTACGTCTGATCTTTCACAACATAGAGGAAACATCCGCAGCCAACAAGGTCATCAAAATTTACGGTGCTCAGGCCCAGCAGAGCAAACGCTTTTTTGACGACACCGAGCGCCTGCGACGGGCGATGATGCGCGAAGCAGTACCTGCGTCGGCGATTACACCTATTACCCATGTCGCGGCGTCACTTGCTGTCGCCATCATCATATTTTTGGCGCTAAGCCAGTCCACCGGACAGGCCGGTGCATCCGCGGGTGGATTCGTGTCATTCATCACCGCCATGCTGATGTTGATTTCCCCCATCAAGCAGCTGACCACCATTACTTCCACCATCCAGCGCGGCCTGGCCGCCTGTGAAAGCGTGTTCGGTTTTTTGGACATGCCCGGCGAAGAAGATAGCGGAACAATGGAGCTACTGCAAAACCGATGCGAAGTCGAATTCGACCGAGTCAGCTTTAGCTATCCTGGCGCCGAACGCCAGGCCTTGCATGAAGTGAGCTTTCGCGCAAAAGCTGGCCAAACCATTGCCCTAGTCGGCGCATCCGGTGGTGGAAAAACCACCATCAGCGCCCTGCTGCCCCGGTTTTACCGTCCGGATGGCGGACAGATACGCATCAATGGGACGGACATCAACAATCTAAGCTTGCTGAGTTTGCGCCACCATATTGCGCTGGTGAGTCAGGACATTGTGCTATTCAATGACAGCGTGGCAGCCAACATTGCATTTGGCGGGACCGCGATCTACAGCCGCGAAGACGTGGTTCGAGCAGCCACTGCGGCCAACGCCATGGACTTTATTGAACAGTTACCGGACGGCCTAGACACATTTATTGGGGAAGACGGTGCCAAACTCTCCGGTGGACAGCGTCAGCGCATAGCGATTGCACGTGCGCTGTTAAAAAACGCGCCTATTCTGATTCTGGACGAGGCCACTTCTGCACTCGACACCGAGTCCGAGCGGTTGGTTCAGGCTGCTCTATCCACACTCATGCAGAACCGCACCACCCTGATCATTGCGCACAGGCTCAGCACTATCGAACATGCTGACTGCATTTTGGCGCTAGACCAGGGGCGCATTGTCGAGCGTGGCACCCATGCAGAGTTGATGGCGGCCGGAGGCTATTACGCCACTTTGAACCGATTGCAGACCTGAGCCCCATGGCCATTCCGATTCTGATGTACCACCAGATCGACACGCCACCAGCAAGGGGCAGTGCACTGCGTGGTTTGGTGGTAGCACCGAGGTCATTTGCACGACAAATGGCGTTACTACGGCTGTGCGGTTATCGCGGTCTCTCTATGCGTGACCTGGAGCCCTATTTGCGCGGCGAGAAGGAAGGCCGGGTGGTGGGCATCACCTTTGACGACGGCTTTCTGAATAACCTGCAACATGCCTTGCCGGTGCTTCTAAAGCAGGGATTTACTGCTACCTGCTATGGCGTCAGCAGCATGCTGGGCGCCAGCAATAGTTGGGACCAGCATCTGGGCATTCCGCAAAAACCATTGATGACCGCTGCCGACTTTCGCGCCTGGAGCAATGCTGGAATGGATGTGGGCTCACACACACGAACCCATGCTGCATTGACCAAAATTGCACCGAAGCAAGCGCTCAAAGAAATTTTCATTTCTAAGCAGGAATTGGAGTCGAACATTGGTTGCGAGGTTCGCCACTTTTGCTATCCCTATGGCTGGTACGGCCCCGAACACCAGGCGATGGTTCAGGAAGCCGGTTATGTCAGCGCCACAACCACACACCGTGGACGGGTGCATACTGACCATGACCTGTACGGGTTGCCTCGAATAATGGTGGCACGCGCCACGCATCTGGGCCTGTTTGCCGCCAAGGTATTTACTGCCTACGAAGACCGGCGCGCATGAAACCTCTGGCACTGTATTGCAAAAGTTATAGCACCGACCTTCTGCGCGTTCAGCGCTTGGCGCGTTCCATACAGCAATTCAACACCGAGCAACTCCCTTTTTATGTCTCGGTACCGCAAGCCGATATGGCCTTGTTTACTCAGCATTTGTCGGGTCTCGGACTAGAGTTACTGCCCGACGAAGAGATACTGAACGCGTCACCGCAAATGGATACAGCGGCGCTGCGGCGCTTGCCGGGCAGTGTCTCGCAACAAGTGGTGAAATCCGAATTTTGGCGCCTGAACCACTGCACAGCCTATGTATGTCTGGATTCAGATGCGGTTTTCATTCGTCCGTTTGGAGTGGCCGATTTCCTGTCTCCGCAAGGCACTCCTTACACCATGCTGGACGAAGCGCACGACTTGCTGGAAGACGCCATGCGCCATAAAAAAGACCGCGTGGTCGATGCGTTTTACCGTGAAGCCGCGCTGGTGCAAGACCTGTTCGGGCGCCAGGGGCGCCCCTACAGCTTTGGCCCATTTCCACTGGTCTGGCACCGAGCTGTATGGGAAAGTCTGGCGCAAAACTACCTTTTTCCGCGCAATATGAGCCTTGCAGACGCAATAGCGCAAGTGCCGATTGAATCACGCTGGTATGGGGAAGCGCTGCTCGCCTACCAAGCCGTGCCGCTGTTGCCCTGTCAAGCATTGTTCAAGGTATACCACTACGCATGGCAGTTCGATCAAGATAGGCGCGCCGGAATCCGGTCTAGCCTACTGGCAACGTTCTATTGTGGGGTTATCTATCAGTCCGCTTGGGAACGCGACATGGACTGGCCGCGTGAAGGTGGCAACTGGCTTTCTCGGGCGGGCCGACGGCTGCGCCGATGGCTTGGCCGCATCTGATTCAACAATTTATACGGGGACTATCTTGATCGTTCTGTCACACCGCGGATACTGGAAACTGCCTTCAGAGAAAAATACAAAGCTGGCGTTCGAACGCAGTTTTTCAATGGGATTTGGCACCGAAACCGATATCCGAGACAGACACAGCAAACTGGTTATCTCGCATGACATGGCAGATGATAAAGCCATAGCCTTAGAAGACTTTTTTGCGATCTATAGGCAATACCCGTCTAATCTACCGCTGGCACTGAACATCAAGGCTGATGGTCTGCAGCATGAGTTGCACCGCCTTTTGGATATTTATGAAATAGATAACTATTTTGTTTTTGATATGGCTGTACCAGATGGATTGGGCTACGCTAAATATCCCATGCATGCCTTTACTCGTCAGAGTGAGTACGAAGTCGAGCCATCCTTCTATTCGCTGGCACAAGGCGTGTGGCTGGACGAGTTCGACGGGCACTGGCTCAGCGACGATGTTATTGAGCGGCACCTGCAAAACGGCAAACATCTATGTATAGTATCACCGGATCTGCACCGACGTGTATATGCTGAGGAGTGGCTGCACTACAAGCAGTTAGAGCAACGAATTGGTAAAGACAGGCTGATGCTTTGCACCGACTTTCCAGAACTGGCACGGGGGTATTTTCAATGACAAAAATAAAGGCCGTCATTTTCGATATGGACGGTGTCCTGATCGAGGCAAAGGACTGGCACTACGAAGCACTGAACAAGGCCTTGGGTCTGTTCGGCATGGAAATTAGCCGTTACGACCACTTAGTCACCTACGATGGCCTACCTACCAAGAAAAAACTGGAAATGCTCAGTACGGAACGTGGCTTGCCGGCCCGACTGCACAACTTCATCAACGACATGAAGCAGCAGTACACAACCGAAATCATTTACGCTCAATGCAAGCCGCGCTTCTACCACGAGTACGCACTGTCGCGACTTAAGCAGGAGGGCTACCGTCTAGCGGTGGCGTCGAATTCGATCCGGCAAACGGTGCATCTAATGATGGAGCAGTCGGCCCTGATGGGCTACCTCGACTTTTATCTGTCAAACCAAGACGTAAAGGTCGGAAAGCCAGACCCTGAAATCTATACCAAAGCCATCCAGCAACTCGGACTCAGCCCCGCCGAATGTCTCATTGTCGAGGACAACGAACGCGGTATACAGGCGGCACGGGCCAGCGGTGCCTGGGTCATGGAAGTAAACGAAGTGGACGAAGTCAATTACCAAAATATTCTAGACCAAATTGGCCTTATCGAGAGGAGCGCTGCATGATCAACGTTCTGGTCCCTATGGCGGGCAAAGGTTTGTATTTTTCAGAAAATGAATACCCATTTCCCAAGCCGCTGATCGAAATCGGTCAGAAAACCGTCATCGAGCATGTGATTGATAATCTCGCAGGTGCAGCCAAAAAAGTGCAGTTCATCTTTGTGCTCAACAGTGCCGACTGCCGCAAGTTTCACCTAGACAGCACACTCAACATCATCACCGAGCACCAGTGCAAAATCATTCGTCTTGACAATGACACCCGTGGCGCAGCTTGCAGCGCCTTGATGGCCATCGACTATATTGGTAACAATCAACCTTTGTTGATCGCCAATGCGGACCAGGTCTTCAACGATCCGATCCAGGCACTTCTTGCCCCGTTCAAGGATGCCGACGCGGGCGTGGTAACCTTTGAGTCGGTTCATCCGCGCTGGTCTTATGTTCGCCTCAACGCGCAAAAAGAAGTGGTAGAAACTGCGGAAAAGCGCCCTATCAGTCGACACGCCATTGCCGGCCTGTATTATTTCCGACAGGGTCAGGACTTTATCAATTGCGCGATGCAATCGATCCGCAAGGACAGCAACGTCAACGGAAGTTACTTCATCGCACCGACGCTCAATGAAATGATTTTGCAGGGAAAGAAAATTCTCACCAACCCCGTGGCGCGAGATAGGTACCACACGTTCTACACTCCGCAAAAAATACAGGAATATGAAGCTGAACTGCGGCATAGCCAGACCAACCAACGCTGACTTCAAAAAACGTTCACTGAAACCATGAAAATTGCACACCTAAACGAAATGGTAAAGGGCTGGTTTGTGGGCAACTTTGAGCCCACCCTGATAGCGACAGACGCCGTGGAAGTCGCCGTCAAAGAATACAAACAGGGCGACTATGAAGTCCTGCACCACCACAAAGTGGCGACTGAAATCACCGTAATTACCAGTGGCCATGTGCGCATGAATGGGCAGGAATACCGCAAGGGCGCCATCATCGTGATTGCCCCTCATGAGGCCACCGACTTTGAGGCATTGGAGGACAGCACCACCACGGTCGTCAAGTTTCCTGGTGCCAGCAACGACAAATACCTGGGAGCGTCCGTATGATCAACATCGTCATTCCCATGGCAGGCGCAGGCAGTCGCTTTAGTCAGGCTGGATACAGTAAACCCAAACCGTTCATTGACGTCGACGGCAAGCCCATGATCGTGCGTGTGCTCGAGAACCTAGCGTATCCGCAGGCGCGCTATTTGCTGGTGGCGCGCAAGGAACACATGGATGCCGAATCAGACCTGGTGCGTCAGATTGAAAAAGAATTTAATGCTGTTTTTATTCCGATTGACGCGCTCACCGAAGGCACAGCCTGCACGGTACTTTATGCACGTCAATACATCAATAATGACGCTCCTCTGCTGATCGCCAATTCTGATCAAATTGTGGACATGCACATAGCCGACTTCATTGACGACTGCAGCCAACGCCAACTCAACGGTTCCATCCTGACCTTTGTCGATGAACACCGTGACCCCAAATGGTCATTTGCCAAGCTCGGTGCGGACGGACTGGTCACAGAGGTGCAGGAGAAAAGGGCTATTTCAGAATTTGCCACCGTCGGTGTGTATTTCTATACCCATGGCGCTGATTTCGTCGACGCCGCCATCGATATGTTTATCGCTCGCGATCGAGTGAATAATGAGTACTACACCTGCCCCACCTATAACTACCTCATTCGGGCTGGACGTCACATTGGCATCTTCAATATTCCTATGTCTGCTATGCATGGGATTGGGACACCTGAGGATTTGAGCATTTATCTGACTCAAAGAAATTACGTCTGACGTTCCATGGCATGTTCAATAGGGCTAACGAATTATATATTTAGCGAGCTGCAAGCCAAAAAAAGTAATGATATTTACCCATAGGAAACCAGTTTATATTTCAAAGCAACAGGTGAATAAAAATCATCTCCCTGGGTGCTTAATGAAATTTAGAATTGCCTTTTTTCCTTTGGGCGTACATGGCGACGGCCATCTTCACATCGCTACCAGATGATAAAATTAGGCAAAAATCAGTTTGATTATAAAGACTGGAAGGGTCACCATGCAACAGTAATCGATCTGGAATTTTTATACACAGCCTGGAATAATTTTCCAACTCAAAATTATTCGCGAGGGAACTTGTCGAAAAATACAGGCATCGGGAGAAAAATCAGAAGGGTATTGGCGCATCTAAATATCGCATTCACTATTTTCTGCACTTGTACGCTTTATACCAACCGTCCTGAAGTTCTTGTTCACGCCGAATGACCCTGGGAGTTTGGTACTTAGCTTTTAATTTTTGAATAAGTCCAGCCTCTGGATACGCCCATTCACTCACAATGGGTTCACCTCTCAGCCACAGTGATTCAGTCCACCAGGGATGCTGTAGCGCCTGCGGTATGGAACGAAATCCTTGCTCTCCAAACCAGCAGATACCAAGTCGCCGATGGTCAATAAGACGCATATATTTTTTTGCTATATCAATATGGTGCAACGTTGCTACAAGATAACTCTGCAACCGACTCTTAAATATGGCGTAAAGTTCAGCTTCAGCGCAATACAGACCTGCCGCATCCTTGCGCAAGGTCCATTCAGAACCACATTCCTTAGCCATCGAGGCAGGAACATTCATTTGCAACCCATAATCAAAATCTTCGTCATCCCACAACATTTGCATCAAATTGATATCAGAAAAGGCAAATAAATCTGGGATACTGGAAAACCAATCCTGTCTTACAGTTAAATTACGAAATGCACAAGTCACTAAGCGACTGCGCATGCCAGTAAGCACATCAGCTTGAGACCAAGCCAGCAATTTTGCAATATCCAATTGCGTCGCAAGCATATCGGTGCGCCATTTCAGCACATGGGTAGCACCCAGTTCCCTCGCTGTTCGCAAGCCAGCGGCCGTGCTGAGTCGCTGGAAATTTCTGTGGGAATAGCCAGTCACTGATGGCTTTCGGCTCAATACTACTTGCCAATTTCCCTTGGGAATGATGTTGTCCGGTTCATCATCCCAGGTTGAAAGAATAACGTGATCTACGCATTGGCTCAGACTACCCAAAACATCAGTGGTACCTCTACGTATATTTCCTTGCACGACCGCACAGGTCACAACGGAAGCACTTGTGACACTTTTGGATATTTTCGGCGTTGATTGGTTTGGCAGCATATCAAGAATTTAAAATAATTTTCGCAACACCGGCTGCGCCAAAATTAGTTTTGCAAACTCCACATAGGTAGCATGATTGTAATGATATGGAAAATCTTCCAAACCAGGATCCAGTACTTCTGCGCGTTGCACTATTTGATCCGATACCACAAAAGAATAAATATTTATATACTTGAGTGCACAACGTGCAACAGCCTCCCGAATTAACCTTGCTCGCTCCAAAAATTTCCCTCGCACTTCCAATACATCTGGAAAATGAAGATAAATCACTGGGATACCAGGCCATTGGGTTTCGATGGTCTGAAGAAGTCTTGAATACTGCACTTCAAGTTGGGCCAAATCTAATAAACCAAGACATTCAAATTCAGAGTTAAATGATTCGCTATGCTGTAGGTCATGGTAATTGCAGCAAAACTCCCAACCTTCAGATTTATGTCTAAACAACTGGTCGGTCAGATCGGAAAATGAATCCAATAAAACCAATTTTGGAACAAAATCCGGACAAAGGACGGCCTGTTGTTCAAGCGTTGCGGCAATATAGTCGCGTGCTAAATGAGAAACTACTCGCGCAGGCTGACAACCTATTGCAGGGTCCTCCAAAACCCGGATCAAGTAGTCAGACCGTCCTTTTTGCAAATTATGGAACTTGCTGCCCCTCCCCAGCTCCTTCAAAACTCCCGAGCCTAAGCAGGCGTATCTGCCCAGACCCCTCAGCCGCGTAAATCGATTCAAAAACATAGCCATTAGCCTCTATCCATGTGAATTCTGCTAGGATAACAAGGAAAGCTGATGCAGCAACATGTCTGCCCGATGCAATGTGGTGTGTCGAGCGAACACTTCCTTTTGCGCTTGTAAAGCGCCCTGCTCCGCTTGCTCTGGGTGCTGTAACAGCCACTTAAAAATTTGCCCATATTTGCGCGTGTCTTCTGCCACAAAAACTGCATCCTGGCTAAACAACTTATCCAGCAATTTCGGATGGTCTATCAGTTGTGGCACACCGCAGGCCGCCAACTGATACGTGCGTTCATTGACCTCACAGGCCCATTCCAATTGCTCCGGCAAATGCACATTTAAACCAATACGGGCTCGCGCGTAAATATAGCGGTCACGCTCCCGGTTAAATTCAAAATTATGCACATGTTTCCAGCCAGGCCCATCAATAAATCCGACGTACTCCGGAACAATGTTCTTCATGTAGGCCATGTGCTCACTTTTGCGCGTAGCCATTATGGCAAAGTCTAAATCCCGCTCGAATCCAGCAATCGGATAATAGTGTAATATGTTGGCACTAAAGGGCAAGTAGAGCATCGGATACGCTGCATCAAAGAACGGACGATAGTCCTTTCGAGTGGTCACATATGCTTCGTCGCGAAATGTGTAATAGAAATTGACGCCGTGTTGCGTAGCCCATGCCAGGCGTTCTGGCAAAGGCGTATTTTCATAGGCCTCGATGGAAGCCGTCAACCCCACCAGCAAGCACTGCGCACGCTGATAGGCAGCAACCTCTACCCAATCAATGCGATTCAGGTAGTTTGCGTGGTCGCTGGTCAACAACACAGTAGGCTGAAAATCCGCAAGTATTTTTTTTGTGTCACCATGCCAATCAAAAATGCACGTGGGGACACCGATAAATTTCAGACTTTCGGCTAGGTTGGTAAACAGTGAATAGCCTGCTGGGGAATGGTTTGGTGCGGGTACATGGATTAAAATACGCTCTGTACTGCGGCCGGTATATTTCCCGTGAAAAAGCTGCTCTACTTCCTTTTTCAGTGCCCAACCCTGGCGCACCACCGGGTCATTGGAGTTTAGGCAAACTTCATCCGTTTCATGCAATTGGCGATCGACTAAAGCTGCCTCAGCTGCTGCAAGCACGGCATCGTGCCCGGCCACGGTCTGTTTGGACAAGGTTGCGTTGAAAATAAGCTTATCCCAAGATTGACGCCATTTTTCTCGGCGCTTCACCCAACGTGTTCCTTGTAATACGTTCATATAAAGCTAATATTCCAGACTTTAGCGCTTAAGTTTGATCAGTGTTTCGAAGTATTTACTCCGCAGGCCGCGAGGTAAAAATGCAAGTACGAATAGATTCAGTCGATAGTTGCGATCTAGCGACAATCCCAGGCCTTGCTGAACGCCGTGCCAGTGCCACCAGCTTGACCAGCCGTGGTCTGGCAATTGCTGATACATCCAGGCCAGCATGAAGCGGAATGCTTCCGGTGAAAAATCGGGATGGGCAAGGCAATAACTTGCAATGGCCTGTTGCGCCACGTCCAGATCGGCCAAGGTCAACTCGCCGTGTTGAATACTCCGCAAAAGACTGGCATTCCCTAGTAACTGGGCACAATATCGACTACGGATCCTTCTGGCCAGCTGATCTAGGCGAGCACTTTTGACCTGGCTCGCCTGCTGCGCGTGGACACGGTAGCGCAGCAGACTTTGCGGCAGATTGGCCATGCCCACTCCTTGGGCCGCCAGTCGTGCCCATAGATCAAAGTCTTCGGTGGGACTCATATCCTGGTCAAAGGGGTGGGCGCGAAACAAGGCTGCACGCCCCATCATGGTGGACATGCCAAAACAGTTGCCACGCATTAGGGCCAGGCGAATCGCATCAGGTGTGCCCGGATGAGAAACGGTTTCACGGTCCTCGGTGTCAAAGCAGGTAAAGCCGCTACCGCACACGCTAATTTCTGGGTGCTGTTCCAGGTAGTCGATTTGGTGCTGAAAACGATCCAAAAGGCAGAGGTCGTCGGCATCGCAAAAACCAATGTAGTGACCTCGTGCAAGTGCCACACCGTGGTTGCGCGCTCCGGCAACACCCAGGTTCTGATGCAAGTGAATGACCCGCAAACGGGGGTCCGGGTGAAGCTGCAAGGCAGCACGCAAATCATCACTAGAAGCGTCATCTACCAGAATCAGCTCAAAGTCCTGAAAACTCTGTTGAAAAATGGAATCCAAGGTCTCGCCAACCCAACGCGCTCCGTTATGGACAGGAATCACCACGGACAAGCGGGGTATGGATGTCTTGAACTGATCGGTGGGCAGAATGGAGAGCTGGGACATGCTTCTCATGATATGTGAAATGGTTTCATATCATTCAAGCACGTGCCATCGTGCAGGAATGACGTCAGAGGTATCCACCCCTGCGTCCTGAAACCAGCGCCGTGGAGCAATCACTTGCTGCTCGGGGTTAACGGAAAGCCAGGCACCCCACCAACTGAACGAACTGTTGGCAATCACATGGTGTTTGCAATGACTCATCAAGGCTAGGTCTTGTATGCCACTGTCCGCGCCAGCGCTCTCAACAAAATGGGTAGACAGTCCAAACTTGAGGTGGTCACGCGCCCACTGCAGATCATCGGAAAACACGAATACTTCCGCATCCTTCAGACTTTGCTGAAGCAGCGCCACTGCGGACTCGTAATAGCGGAGGTCACACACACCATGCATCGCTGCTGCTGCGGGATTGCTGACATAGTCACCACGGCGAATATGCAAGGCCACACTGCTTGTTGCGTGCATTTGCTTTATCTGAGGGCTATCGAGCGCTAGCGGCTGCAGCAGCGTAATGTCCCGCAGTAATCGCTCTCGATTCCAGAAAAAATATTTTTCGCTCTGCCAGTAACCCACCAAAAAAACCGACCTAGCAATGTGCTCAAAGCGGGGATCAAAGGCGAAGCTGTTGGGCCAGAAATTGGGATACGAGTACAACCAAGGAAAGCGTTGCGAAAAGCGGGATTTCAGTCGCCCACTGCGCGACGAACGCCAGTGCGGTAGCTGCTTCAGCAGCGAATCGTCTGCAATCGATGCTCGCACTTGGTAATAATCCAGCTGATAGGGGCGGTCTGCGTTTTCCGCTAGGCCTCGCAGGTCCAGCATCAACTCAAAACCAAGACGATCCGCAAGCGATCGCGCTGTGGCGTACTGAAACAGCTGGTTCCCCAGGCCGCCCTCAATGCGCGCAATGACCTGGCTTAGCCCCATACCAAAAGGTAATTTCCTGGGTAGCTCAGAGGTTTTTCTTCCAACACCCGTGTGTTCGGAATAATGGACTGGATTTCCTCACGCGACATACGACCATCAGCATATAAGCTGTCTGATACTCCACTATTCATGGTCAGATACCCGCGCTTTGCCTTCTTCAACACCTTTTCCACATAAATACGTTGCACTACGGCTGGCAGCTCAGAAAAAGCGTAATTGCTAATCACCAGATCGTAGTCTTTGGCTCCGTCGTAGGTATTGAGCGTCTTGGTTTGATAGCAGGACTGCAGCAAATGGCTCTCCAGATATTTGGACACCAGGCCCAGGACTGCCGGTAAGTCGAACATGTCATAGGAGGCGAACTGGTACAACTGATCTAATACGAGTCGCTGCCCGCCGTAGCCTACCCCAATCTCCGCTACCTGAGCGTGCTGCAACACATCACCAAAGAGTTTTACCAAGTCCGATGCGACTTTGACATAGCGCAGGGTACTGGGGCTCAAACTGCACCGATCGGAAAAACGGATGACACTGGCGCCCCCCACAAGGTCATTGACGGCGAACTTTTCCAGCGAGGTAAAAACCTGCGGTGTCTGTTCAGCAATGATTTCCAAATACTGGCGTGCCTGGGCTTCGCTGGTGTGCTCAAGTATTTCCTGGTATACCAGACTTTGTTTGAAGTTTGCAAACACGACAGGATCTGCCACCGCCTGCTCCACGAAGGCGACATAGCCCCCGTTATCTGAAGCTGAGCGCAAACCCTCGCGAGAAGTGAAAGATTTTTTCTTTGCTTTTTTTAGAAATTTGAGAACCATAAATGCTCAGTCAGTGGTATTTGGAAGACGCTGAACCTACATGTCTTTCGACAGCAGTCCGTCAAAATAAGCGATCGTTTTTTCCAAGCCCGCGTCGAGCTGCACACTTGGTTCCCAGCCGCTCAGTAGTTCCTTGGCTCGTTCGATATTGGGTTGCCGCTGCAGGGGGTCGTCTGAAGGCAAAGGCCGAAAAACCAGTTTGGAGGATGCCCCAGTCAAAGCAATCACCATTTCCGCCAGCTGCCGGATCGTGAACTCATGGGGATTACCCAGATTGATAGGCCCAGGGAAACCGGGACCGCCACCTTCAGCACGTGGCAAATCCATAAATCTGAGAAAACCTTCCACGAGATCGTCCACATAGCAAAAGCTGCGCGTCTGCTGGCCTTCGCCATAGATAGTGATGTCGTCGCCACGCAGAGCCTGCACAATGAAATTGCTGACCACACGCCCGTCGTTTGGGTGCATGCGCGGTCCATAGGTGTTGAAAATGCGGGCCACCCGAATGTCCAAACCGTGTTGGCGATGGTAGTCAAAAAATAGGGTTTCTGCACAACGCTTACCTTCGTCGTAGCAACTGCGAATGCCAATAGGGTTCACATTGCCCCAATAAGCTTCGGTCTGTGGGTGCACACTGGGATCGCCATACACCTCACTGGTGCTGGCCTGAAAAATGCGGGCTCCAACGCGTTTGGCCAAACCCAGCATGTTGATCGCACCATGCACACTGGTCTTGGTGGTTTGCACCGGATCGTGTTGGTAATGCACCGGGCTAGCGGGACAGGCGAGGTTATAAATCTGGTCCACTTCAACATACAGCGGCATGGTCACGTCATGCCGCATGAATTCAAAGCGCGGGTGCCCCAGCAAATGAGCAATATTGCGTTTGGCCCCAGTGAACAAATTGTCCACGCAGATCACCTCGTCGCCTCTTGCAATCAATCGGTCAATCAGGTGTGAACCTAGGAAGCCGGCTCCGCCGGTCACAAGAATGCGTCTGGTGTTGTTGTAAGTTCTCATGCTTTGGACGGTTGGTGTATCGGCGCTTTCACTGATTATCACATTCCGGCAAAGTCACACAATCGCGCCACCGATGCCGCCGTGGTGTACAGACTTGAAACGCCGTTGTCGGGCGAACCTATTGCTTGCCACTGCCGCGTCAATCGCTCCAAGGTAGCAGCCAAAGTCTGCACCAATTGCGCATCGACCAGCCCAATACGTTCCACACTGCAAAGGTCGGTCAGCAGCACATGGTGCCGCATCTTGCGCAGCAGATCTGCCATCTGCGCATTTCGATGCACCAGCGCCACGATAGGCCTTTGCATCCATAAATATTCATACATCTTCGAGGGAATGTACTCCTCGCAAATCGGCTCCACGCCGTGCAGTAGCAGCAAGACATCGGCACTGCGCATGCGCTGCAGGATTTGCTCGCGTCCGCTCTTACCGCTGACCGGGTCGGCTTCAATGCGCCCGAAGTGCCGCACGGTGGAGTGCTTGGCGTTGGCTACTGCCGCTGCAGATATCGGATCCAGCGGGCCGCCGTAGACATGCAGTTCCACGCGTCCATCCAGGTCAGGCTGCTGGTCCAGCAAAAGATCCAGCGCGGCGATGGTGCTGGCCAGATTGCGGGTTTCGGACAATGAGCCGAAATGGCCAATGACGAACTTGTCGCCCGGCTGGTAGGGCTGGAGCGCGAAGGGCGGCGCGTCCACACCGGGCAGCATCATGTGGCCGCGCTCGCCCAGTTCCGGGTTGCGCTGTTTAGCGCTGGCCAGGGCCTGGTCGGTGAACCAGATCGCCACATCGGCTTCACGGCAGATGGTGGTCTCCACCCTCGCCTGCATTTTCTGCTGCGGCGTGCTGGGCACCGTGCCGGGCACTACCATCGGGTCGTGCACCTCGGCCAGCCAGCGGATGCCGGTGGCTCGCTTGAGCGCCGCACCGGCCATATGCGCGGCGAAGGCGCCACCGGTGGAGTAAATCAGGTCGAACTTGCGGGTGCGGGTCAGGCCGAGCCCCTTGAGATAGGCACTCAGCCACCAGGACCAGGAACTCTCTACCGGACGCAGCAGCTTTTCAAGCAGCATAAAAGGCAAGAGCATAAGGGACAGCGGCAGCATGACTGCGCGGTAGCGCAGGCCAGATCCCAGGTGCTTGCGCAATACATGGCGCGCCTCGAAACGGATGCCGGCCGGGCCACACGGCCAAAGCTGGTGGTGTTCGTAACGGCTATCGTGGCGCCCCGACACGCCGCTCAAAATCACCAGCTCAATACCGGCACGCTCCAGATGCGGCAGCTTGTCGGTAATGGTCTGGCTGGCGGCACGCCCGTCCATATTGAAGGCATGGGCCAACACCAGCCAACGCTGTGTGTAACGGGGTGCCACACGTTCAAACAGGGCTTCGTACTGCTGCGCCACCTGGACCCAGGTGCGCTGCGCAGCAAAGGCCATGGCATGGCGGCCCAATTCGGATGCGATCGGCACAGCCGATAGCAGGCGTGCAATCGCAGCGGCCATGGCCGGGACCGACCGCGGGTCTTGCAGCAAGACGGCATTCACACCGTCCGTCAACTCCGCACTGATGCCACAGTAGCTTGCCGCACTCACCACCACCGGCAGTCCGTGCGCCATGGCCTCCAGCACCACCATGGCGTAGGTGTCTTCCAGCGTGGGATGAACCAGACAGTCCGCCGCCCGATAGGCCGGGTCCATGTCGGAAAGCGCACCCAGAAAATGCACGCGCTGCGTCAGCGACAAATCGGCCACCCGCTGGCGCATAGCCGCGCCCTGCTCGCCCGCACCGACCACGGCCAACCAGGCATCAGCCGGCAACAGCGGCATGGCATCCAGCAGTGCCGGCAGCCCCTTTTTGCGAAAATCGTTTCCGACAAACAACAGGCCCCGTCCATCCAGGGGCAGCTTCAGTTGCAGGCGGGCACTTCGTCGCACGTCGTCGCTGGCGGCACCCGGCAGCTCCGAAACGCCGGGCGCAATCACTTGAAGTGACGCGCGTGCAGACGGATAGGTCGCAGCCATTACCTCATGCAGCGTGTCCGAGGTCACTACCACCGCACGCCGGGGCTGGGTCGCATAGCGCGCAGCTTCCAGCAACAAATAGACCATCAAACGTGGGCTAGTGCAGACCTTGAACCAGCGCAGCCACTTAGCCACGCCCGTCTTGCCTGCAAACAAATTATGTTTGACGGGTAGCACATGCACAGTCTGCACATTGCCGTGCCAGCTGTTTTCGTGCGAATGCACGATGTCAAAGCCCGTACGTGTTGCGCGCCAAGTGGCGTAGGCAAACCAGAGCTGGTTGATCCAGCGCGGTCGCTTGCATGGCAAGGAGATCGTGTGGTACTGGACACCTGCTTGCTGGTGCGCGATGGTTTGCGCAAACACATGCACCTCATGGCGGGCCGCCAGTTGCTCCACCAGCGCGATGGAATAGCGCTCTGCCCCACCTCCGGTGCTGGAAAAGTTTCGACTCAGAACTGCAATGCGCAAAGCTGCTTACTCCTGCTGGGCGTCAGAGCAACACAATGTCGTACTGTTCCTGCGCCATGGCTGCCTCGCTTTGCAGCGACACCGGTTTGCCTATGAATTCGCTCAAACCCGCCAGGTGCTGGCTTTCCTCGTCCAGAAACAGCTCGATCACCTTGGGCGACGCCACCACGCGGAACTCGCGCGGGTTGAACTGGCGCGCCTCGCGCAGAATCTCGCGGAAGATGTCGTAGGTGACGCTGCGCGCGGTCTTGACAATGCCTTTGCCCTCGCAGATGGGACAAGCTTCGCACAGCATATGGGCCAGCGATTCGCGGGTCCGCTTGCGCGTCATCTCCACCAAGCCTAGCTGCGAAAAGCCACCGGCCGAGGTCTTGACGCGGTCACGCGCCAGCTGTTTACGAAACTCCGCCAACACGGCATCACGGTGATCCTGGCGCAGCATGTCGATAAAGTCCACGATGATGATGCCGCCCAGGTTGCGCAGCCGCAACTGGCGGGCGATGGCCTGCGCCGCCTCCAGATTGGTCTTGAAAATCGTGTCATCAAAATTGCGAGCACCGACAAAACCGCCGGTGTTGACGTCCACCGTGGTCAGCGCTTCGGTCTGGTCGACGATCAGGTAACCGCCGGACTTGAGTTCGACGCGACGGCCAAGGGCCTTGGCGATTTCCTCATCGACAGAATACAAATCAAAGATCGGGCGCTCACCTTTGTAATGCTGCAGCTTTTCGGCTGCCGCTGGCATGAACTCGGCACCAAAGGCCTTGAGCGCCTCAAATTGTTCGCGCGAGTCCACGCGGATGGTCTGGGTGGCCTCGCTGACCAGGTCGCGCAGCACCCGCTGCAACAGGCTCAGGTCCTGGTGCAGCAAGGTCTTGGGCGGCAGCCGCAGCGACGCGTCCTTGATGCGAGCCCAGGCCTTGCGCAAATAGCCTATGTCCTCGGCCAGTTCCGCATCGCTGGCGTCCTCGCCATTGGTGCGCAAAATGAAACCACCGCCCTGGCTGCCCGCCAGGGTCAGCAGGCGTGAGCGCAAATCCTCGCGCTGCACCAGGGGAATTTTTTGCGACACGCCGATGTGATCGTCCTGCGGCAGAAACACCAGCAGTCGTCCCGCTATGCTGATCTGGGTCGACAGCCGCGCGCCCTTGGTGCCAATCGGATCCTTGATCACCTGCACCAGCAGGGCCTGTCCTTCAAACACCTGCTTTTCTATCGGTATCAGCGCCGCTGCACCGCGCGCCGCGCTAATGGTTTCACCCTCCTGCGGCGGGTGCCAGACGTCGGCCACATGCAGAAAAGCGGCCCGCTCCAGGCCGATATCGATAAAGGCGGACTGCATGCCCGGCAGCACCCGGGCCACCTTGCCCAGGTAGACATTGCCAACCAGTCCGCGCTCCAGCGCACGTTCTACGTGCAGTTCCTGCACCGCGCCATGCTCCATGATGGCGACCCGCGTTTCCTGCGGTGACCAGTT
>TBL_comb47_HYPODRAFT_10001544_pt1 | contig 29836 bp, 26 predicted proteins | sample TroBogypolimnion_40_FD_10682 | JGI IMG/M metagenome (IMG submission 10682) | reverse complement strand
GATGGCCTGCGCCACCAAGCACCACCATGGCCACCACCATCACCGACTCCATCAATCCAAAGGATTCTGGTGAAATGAATTGTTGAAATGCCGCGAAAAATGAACCCGCCACACCACCAAAAGTCGCCCCCAAAGAAAATGCCAACAATTTTAAATTGCGGGTGTTGAGCCCCATGGCTTGTGCTGCGACCTCATCTTCTCGGATGGCCATCCAAGCACGGCCAATACGCGAATGTTGCAATCTGTGGCAAATCACCACCGCCAAAATCACCGTGCACAAAAACAAATAATAGTACAGGGTCACGCTTTTGAATTCCAAACCCATCCAATCCAATTTTTTGGCCAATGAGTGTCCCGCAATTTGTATCGGATCTATGGCTCCAATGCCTTTTGGGCCATTGGTGATGTTCAATGGTTGATCCAAATTGTTCATGAAAACTCGAATAATTTCGCCAAACCCCAAGGTCACAATGGCCAAGTAGTCTCCCCTGAGTTTTAATGTGGGCGCACCCAAAAGAACCCCAAAAATCCCTGTCAGGACAATACTGATGGGCATCACCAACCACCACGGGGTGTGCAAGCCGTCAGGGAAATGCTGCTGCAGCCAGCCCCACGATTCGAGCAATTGAGGTGAGGCAAGAAACGCATAGGCATAGGCGCCGATGGCAAAAAAAGCAACAAAACCCAGGTCCAATAACCCCGCAAAACCCACCACAATGTTCAACCCCAAGGCCAGCAAAACATAGATCAAGGCCATGTCCACAATTCGAATCCACGCGTTGCCAAAGGGTTGCAACACCAAAGGCAGCAGCAAGAGCACCAGCGCCAACACAAGGCTTCGAGCATGGGTGTTGAGGGACTTCATCGGCTCAACACCTCATGCCCTATGTGCCACACGTTCACCCAACAGTCCCGAGGGTCGCAAGGTAAGCATTCCAATGAGAACCAAAAAAGCAAAAATATCGCTGTATTGAGACCCAAGAACCCCACCCGTCAAGGGCCCCAAATAACCAGAGCCCACGGACTCGATCAACCCCAGGCAAAGACCACCCAGCACAGCGCCTGGCAAGTTGCCGATGCCCCCCAAAACCGCAGCTGTAAAGGCTTTGAGCCCCGGCAAGAAGCCCATGGCGTGGTGCACCGTTCCAAAATTGGCAGCCCACATGACTCCAGCCACACTGGCGAGCACCGCACCGATGGCAAATGTGGCCGAGATCACCCGATCGGGTTGAATCCCCATCAGACTGGCCATCTGTTCGTTCTCCGATGTGGCCCGCATGGCGCGGCCCAAACGGGTTCGATGAATCACCCACATGAGAATGAGCAAGAGGCAAGCAGTCGTGATCAAAATCATTACTTGGGTGGGCGTGATCACAGCACCCAGAATATTCATGGGTGCAGAGGGCATCGGATTGGGGAATGATTTGTAATTGGGTTTAAAAATGATCATCGCCAGTGTTTGCAGCAAGATCGAGACGCCAATGGCCGTGATCAAGGGCGCCAACTTAGGGGCATTTCTGAGCGGGCGATAGGCCAATTTTTCGATCGCCACGTTCAAAAGAACGCACACAAAAGCCGCAGCAATGAGCCCCATCGCAAAGGCCCAAGCGGGCGCCAACTGTGGCACGTTTTCAGCCAAAAACGTCATCACGCTCCAACACGTCATTGCCCCCACCATCAGCACTTCACCATGGGCAAAGTTGATTAAATTGATAATGCCATAGACCATGGTGTAACCCAATGCCACGAGTGCGTAGAGACTGCCGAGCACCAAGCCGTTGATGATTTGTTGAACCAGTGTATCCATGAGGACGTGTGTCTATTCTTGCTCTTATATTCTTAGCTTGATTTTTGCTTGTGGGCTTGTTCATTCAAAGCCCGCAGGCTTTTGAGTTTTTCACCAATTTTGATCTCCAAGCCTCGCTCAACGGGCTCGTAAAAAACCATGGCCTTCATGTCCGTTGGAAAATAATGCTCCCCCGCGACAAAAGCATCAGGCTCATTGTGCGCGTAGCGATATTCTCGCCCATACCCAAATTGTTTCATCAACTGTGTTGGCGCATTTCTCAAGTGCAAGGGCACCTCTCGGGTCAAGTCCTGCTCCACCCAAGCCTTGGCGGCTTTGAACGCTTTGTAGACCGCATTGGATTTGGGCGCCAAGGCCAAATAAATCACGCATTGCGCAAGCGTCAACTCCCCCTCTGGTGTGCCCAAACGCTCCAAGGTTTGGGTCGCCTCGAGCGCCAAGGTCAAGGCCCTAGGATCGGCCAAGCCGATGTCTTCGCTGGCCATCCTGATCAAGCGGCGTGCGACATAGAGCGGCTCAACTCCCGCACTGAGCATGCGCATGAGCCAATAAAGGGCGGCATCGGGGTCCGAGCCTCGAACCGATTTGTGCAAGGCACTGATGGTGTCGTAAAACAGCTCCCCGCCTTTGTCGTGGCGTCGAAGTTGCTCACCCAAAACGCGCTCGAGCCAGGCCAAATCGCAGACATTGGGGGGCGTGGATGAACTGTTTTGCAGATCCTTTGCAGCCACCACCTGGATCATTTCAACCGTGTTTAAAAAACGCCGGGCATCCCCATCGGCGTAATGCACGAGCCTGTCCATGGCTTCGGGCGTGAGTTCTGGCAAGTCCACCACGCTCTTGGCACGGCCCCACAAGATTCGCAGTTCATCAAATTTCAAAGACTCCAGCACATAGACTTGGGCTCGAGAGAGCAGTGCCGAATTCACCTCAAAGGAAGGGTTTTCTGTGGTCGCACCAATGAAGGTCAAGAGGCCCGACTCCACATGCGGTAAAAAGGCATCTTGTTGAGATTTATTAAAGCGGTGAACCTCGTCGACAAAAATCAAACTTCGCTTGTGCGGATTTTGCTGCTTGAGCGCTTGGGCGGCCTGCACAGTCTCTCGGATCTCTTTGACCCCTCCCAAGACCGCGCTGATCATGAAAAAGTGTGCATCAAAGGCGTTGGCCATGAGTCTGGCCAAGGTGGTTTTACCCACCCCGGGAGGCCCCCAAAAAATACAACTGTGGGGCGTACCCGATTCAAAAGCGACCCTGAGTGCCATGCCGCTTGAGAGCAAATGCTGTTGCCCCACCACATCGCCCAGGCTCTTGGGACGAAGTCGCTCGGCCAAGGGAGCTCGGTCATCGAGGTCAGGCTTGAACGCGTGAGCGCCGAGAGATGGCTCAAACTGCATTTCACTCACCTTGGATGACCTCGACGCCCAACGGAGGTTTGAAGGCAAAACTCTCAAGCGTCAATCCCTTGGGGTTGAAGATGAAGTCTTCAAAAACCAACAATGTGTCTTGATTGAATGCGTCTCTCATCACCAAGCTTGCCAGAGAAACACCCGACTGGGTAGAGCGTAAACCTATTCTTAAAAATTGAATGGGGCCTTCTTTTTGAATTGGCGTGAGTTTGACCCACTCCAGGCCCGCTTGCGAAGCTTCTGCCTCAAGCACAAACACTTTTGCCAAGGCCTTCACATCTTGCGCCCAAGCAATGATGGCGGCGGGTGTATTGAGGAGAGCAGGCGTCAACGGCTTGGACGTGACCTGGGCGATGTCTTTGTCATAAATCCACAAAGTGCGCCCATCGGCCACGATGCTTTGGGCGTACGGGCTTTCATAATCAAAGCGAAAGTGCTCGGGCCGAATAAAGGAGAAATGACCGATTGATTTTTTTTGACGTGCGGCACGACCAGGTCTTGCCGGCGTGCTGAGCGTTTGAACAAAACTGGCCTGTGCACTTTGTGTCGTTTTTAAAAACGCCGCCAAGACTTCAATGGAATCGGCCTGGGCTGAGGCCACCACAAAGCTCAAGGTCAAGAGCAAACTGCAGCGAGCCCATGCTCGACGTGAGGCTCTAGGCAAGGCACACAAGGATTGAATCATTTGCGCACTTTCCAATGCGTTAGAAGAGGAAAAATTACTCAATGCAAGTTTCCATGATTGAAAGAGGAAAAACCCATTTGCGTTAAAGGCTGGGCCTTGTAGCTAATCAGAATTGCGATCGGGCACCAAAATTTCACGCTGACCGTTGGAGCTCATGCTGCCCACGAGCCCAGCGCGCTCCATATCTTCAACCAATCGAGCAGCACGGTTGTAGCCGATTTTCAAGTGTCGTTGCACCAAGGAGATGCTGGCCTTTCTGTTTTTCATGACCACCTCAACCGCTTGATCATAAAGCGGGTCCTTCTCTGAATTGCCATCTCCAAAAAGATCAATCTCTCCCGTTTCAGCGTCGACCACACCACCTTCCAAGATGCCCTCCACGTAGTCGGGTGACCCTTGGGTCTTCAAGTAATTGACCACTCGGTGAACCTCTTCATCGCTCACGAAGGCACCGTGAACGCGCACGGGATAGCCTGAACCACTGTGCATGTAGAGCATGTCCCCCATCCCGAGCAAGGCCTCCGCGCCCATTTGATCCAGAATCGTGCGCGAATCAATTTTGCTGCTGACTTGAAAAGCAATGCGTGTGGGAATATTGGCCTTGATGAGACCCGTGATCACATCCACACTGGGTCTCTGGGTCGCCAAAATCAAATGCATCCCAGCAGCCCTCGCTTTTTGAGCAAGACGCGCGATCAATTCCTCAATTTTCTTGCCCACCACCATCATCAAATCGGCCAACTCATCGATCACCACCACCACATGGGGCAATCGACTCAAGGGCTCGGGGGAGTCTGGCGTCAAACTAAAGGGGTTGTAAATAAAGCTCTCTTGCTCAGCGGCTTCATCAATTTTGGTGTTGTAGCCAGCCAAGTTTCGAACGCCCAATTTGCTCATGAGTTTGTAGCGTCGCTCCATCTCGATCACACACCAGTTCAGTGCATGCGCGGCTTGGCGCATGTCGGTGACCACAGGGGCCAACAAATGCGGAATGCCTTCATAGACCGACATCTCCAGCATCTTGGGGTCAATCATGAGCAAACGCACATCGCGCGCTTCGGCCTTGTAGAGCAAGGACAAAATCATGGCATTGATCCCCACCGATTTTCCAGAACCCGTGGTACCGGCCACCAGTACATGGGGCATTTTGCCAAGGTCTGCCACCACTGGGTTGCCTACGATGTCTTTCCCTAGGCCCAAGGTGAGCATGGATTTGGCTTCGTTGTAAACCTGCGAGCCCAAAATTTCACTCAATTTGATCGACTGCCGTCTCGCATTTGGCAACTCAAGCGCCATGATGTTTTTGCCGGGGATGGTCTCAATCACCCGAATAGACACCAAGCTCAAGGAGCGGGCCAAATCTTTGGCCAAGTTCACCACCTGTGAGCCTTTGACACCCGTGGCGGGTTCAATCTCGTAGCGCGTGATGACGGGGCCAGGTGCGGCGGCCACCACCCTCACCTCAACACCAAAATCTTTTAGTTTTTTCTCAATCAAACGACTCGTCATCTCCAAGGTCTCAGGCGAGACGCTGTCGAGTCGGGTGGGTGTGCTGTCCAAGAGGTCAACTTGGGGCAAGTTGGAGTCGGGCAAGTCGGCAAAAAGCGGCTTTTGTCGCTCGCGAGCGACGCGCTTGCTTTTGGGAACATCCAATACCTCGGGCTCATAAATGAGCTTTTGCGGAGCGACGATTTCAACCTCTGCCTCGCGCTCATGCAGCTCCTCGGTCAACTCTTCTCGCTCTTTGACTGCGGCCTGCCCCATGGCAAGATCCTCTTGCATTTCTCTTTTCTCACGCCGTGCTTGTAGCCAGTCATCCATCAGGGCGCCCAAATGCTCGGCCACATTGAACCATGAAAATCGAAAAGCCCAAGACGAGCCCACGATCATAAAGATGACAAAGATCAAGCCCGAGCCATTGAAGCCCAACCACTTGAGACCGGTCGATCCACTCAAGTAACCCAATACACCGCCGGCATAATGCCCAGGCAACAAATCATCAAATCGATACAGGCGTGACCACTCCAAAGCACAGCTCGAAACCATGAGGAGAACCAAACCGCTCCAAAATGCCCAGTTCGAGCCGATCCAAACGTGTTCTTCTGCCTCATCTTGAGCGCTTGCTCGGGCCGCTTGTGCCGACAAACCGTGGCCCGTCAACTCACCGTGCAATTTGCCCATCAAGGCGCTGAGCCAACTCATGAAGGCGGCCCCATAGGCCCAAATCACCGAGTAGCCAAACAAGAAAAAGCTCAAGTCGCTCAGCCACGCTCCCAATTTACCACCCCAGTTGAATAGATGAGCGCCAGCACCTGAGGTGGTCCAAGCGGGGTCTTGCACGTTGTGGCTCACCAAGGCGATGAGCCAAAAAAGCAAAAATACAAATCCCAAGGTGAGCGCAATTTCTTGGGTAAAACGTCTAAATCCCCGCAAGACTGGAGCGGGGTCTGTTTCGTTGTTTAATGTGTGCAAAGAGTAGGTCATCTTGGGGGCTAAGCTTAACCGATTCACAGAGAGATTTTTTAAAGTCTCGGTTCATGGGGAAGACTATTTTTGCGCCTTTTGAGTCTTGATTGAGTCTTGATTAGGTGAGGCCTAGCCCTCACCCGATTTGCGTTAAAAAAACCAAACGACCACCTTGGATTGGCCTTGGCCCGCAATAGACCGCCCCGGCTTGACGTCCTTTTTAAATAAATCGAGTCTATTACTCGCCATACAAAGGTCACGACAGGTTACTCGAGCAAAGATCAGGCACTCAACTTACAATAGTGTGATTCGAGGGCCACTGTCTCTTCATTGTTGTCCACAAGCGACAAGCCCAAACACCCTTTTCCTCGCCCAACGAACCTGGCCCCGCGAGGCCTTTGGTTTGCAATTGCGATTTTTTTTACCTTCAAGCGTCAACATGTCCAACACCACTACACACGCCAAAGTCTTGATTTTGGGCTCCGGCCCTGCGGGCTACACCGCCGCTGTATACGCCGCCCGTGCCAATTTGGAGCCCTTGCTGATCACCGGTATGGCCCAAGGCGGCCAACTCATGACCACCACCGAGGTGGACAATTGGCCAGCAGACGTTCACGGCGTTCAAGGACCCGATCTCATGCAACGATTTTTAGAACACGCCGAGCGCTTCAACACCAAAATCGTGTTTGACCACATCTCCAAGGTGGATTTCTCCAAACGCCCCTTCACGCTCATGGGCGACAGTGGCACCTACACCTGTGACGCCTTGATCATTGCAACGGGTGCCTCTGCCAAGTACTTGGGGCTCGAGAGCGAGCAAGTCTTCATGGGCCGCGGTGTTTCAGGTTGCGCCACCTGCGACGGTTTCTTTTACCGAGACCAAGAGGTGTGTGTGGTCGGTGGCGGTAACACCGCCGTCGAAGAAGCCCTCTACCTCTCCAACATTGCCAGCACCGTGCATTTAATCCACCGCCGTGACAAATTCAAAGCCGAGCCGATCATGGTGGATAAATTGATGGAGCGCGTGGCCAAGGGCAAAATTCAATTGCATCTGCACCGCCAACTCGGTGCGGTTTTGGGCGACGACAAGGGGGTCAATGGTGTTCGCTTGTCCTCCACTCTCGCCACCCCTGAGGCCGATCAAGACCTGGCCGTGCAAGGCTGCTTCATTGCCATTGGCCATCAACCCAACACCGATATTTTCAAAGACCAGTTACAAATGAAAGACGGCTATATCGTCACTCGAAGCGGCTTGCAAGGCTTGGCCACCATGACGAGTGTTGAGGGTGTTTTTGCCGCGGGCGATGTGCAAGACCACATTTATCGGCAAGCCATCACGAGCGCGGGCACCGGCTGCATGGCAGCCTTGGATGCACAACGCTTTCTAGAACAAAACTAATGCTTTTTGACTCTATTTGTAGATTGCCTTTGATCATGACCCCTGTTCGCTGCTGTTCAAGTGAAACAGCCGTTGTGCCACATTGACGTTGGGCTGGGGCTTGGGTGGACTTGAGGGGTACTTTTACGCTACAATAGAGAGCTTTCTAGGGGACACCGCCCCCCTTTCAATGGCGAGGTGAGGTGGGTCGACAAAAGAGTTTGGCCCGCCGTTTAATTAGGAGTGTCCTCATGGCACGCGTATGTCAAGTCACGGGCAAAGGCCCCATGGTGGGAAACAATGTTTCTCACGCCAACAACAGAACCAAGCGCCGCTTCATGCCCAATTTGCAATACCGCAGATTTTGGGTGGAATCCGAGAACCGTTGGATTCGTTTGCGCATCTCCAGTGCAGCATTGCGCTTGATCGATAAAAAAGGCATTGATGTCGTGCTCGCAGACTTGCGCGCCCGTGGTCAAGCTTGATTAACCCATTGAAAGGACACCATCATGGCTTCTAAAGGCGGACGCGAGAAAATTAAACTTGAATCATCAGCAGGAACTGGTCATTTTTACACGACCAGCAAAAACAAAAAAACCATGCCCGAGAAAATCTCGATCATGAAATTTGATCCCAAAGCTCGCAAGCACGTGGAATACAAAGAGACAAAGCTGAAGTAATTAAGCAACCCCTGTCTTCACAAAAAAGCTCCATCACCGTCGCCGGTGTGGAGCTTTTTTCATGGGCAATGAGGCTTGGTCAGGATATCAAACCCGCACCATTTTGAGACTGGTCGAAAAGTCTTGGAGTGCAGCAATGCCACTGCTCTCCGCACGCTCGCACCAAGCTTGCAAGTCCACAATCAACTGCTCGCGGCTGCGATTTGTGCTTAGCCACAAGAGCCGCAACTCTTCGCGCATTTGCAGCATGGTCTCGACCCGTGGCATGGCCAAGCGCGCTTGAAGGAGTGCATTTTTCGCCGAAGCGGGAACACGCTCCAAGTCACGGTGCATCCAGGTCTTGGCGGCCAACCTGACTTTGCGCTCCAAGTGTAGGTTAAGGTCCAAGAGATCTTGTGCGCATTCGGCCTTCAAGCCCTTGGCGTAGCTTGCCATCACCTCATAGCGATGATTGATCAAGGCCTCCAAAGTCCCAGCATCGGGCTTGGATTTGATCAAGCCCAACTCGACCTTGGGTGGGGTTTTCTTCACGTGGGCCAAGCCAACCAAGCTCAGCAATCGAATGTAGGTGTATCCCAGATCAAATTCAAACCATTTCACCGACAGTTTGGCCGACGTTGGGTAAGTGTGATGGTTGTTGTGCAGTTCCTCTCCACCAATCAAAATACCCCAAGGCGAGATGTTGGTGCTCGCATCAGGGGACTCAAAATTGCGGTAACCCCAGTAGTGCCCAATGCCATTGATCACACCCGCAGCGGTCACAGGGATCCAGATCATCTGAACCGCCCAAATCGTCAACCCAATCGCGCCAAACAAAGCGATATCGATGATCAACATGAGGCCCAGGCCTTGCCAAGGATAGGCGGTGTACAAGTGACGCTCCACCCAGTCATCGGGCGTGTTGTGACCATAGCGCTGCATCGTCTCGAGATTGTGCGTCTCAGCCGCGTAAAGCTCAGCGCCTCGCCAAAACACAGTTTTAATCCCTCGGGTTTGGGGGCTGTGTGGATCGTCAGGCGTCTCGCATTTGGCGTGGTGCTTCCTGTGAATAGCCACCCATTCCTTGGTGAGCATGCCCGTGGTCATCCACAACCACAAACGGAAAAAATGCGAAGGCGCCCAATGCAAATCCAGCGAGCGGTGTGCTTGATGGCGGTGCAAGTAAATGGTAACCGACGCAATGGTGATGTGCGTAAAGACCAAGGCCGCCAGCACATGTTGCCAAGCACCCAAGTTCAATAAGCCGTGATTCAAAAAATTCAACACGGACCAAAATGCAGTTTCAAGAAAATTGTTTGTCATAAACCCTTGAGACGCCATGAGCACGGCGTATCGCATTATTTTAACACTTTAAGCTTCAAGCGATCAAATTCATCGATCTCGGAAATGTCTAAAATCAACCAACATCTTTTAAAAGTCGGCTAAATACGTCTAATTCGCATTCATTGGCATGAAAGCAAGAACATCTAGGGCTTTGAGTGCATTGGCCTTGGATAGGCCTGGGATTTTCAAAAACGGTGTTCAGGACTCGCGAACCCAAACCGCCGCAAAAAAACCATCGGTGTGGTGGACATGGGGCCACAACCTCAGATAAAGGCCATCGATCGTGCACAGTGACGCAGCCGATTCAATTTTCTGAGCGCTCAGCACCTCGACCACGGGCAGGGGCTTAAAGCCTGGGTGGACCAATCCAAAGGCCTGAGCGATTTCCTCATTTTCAGCCGTGAGCAAACTGCACGTCGCGTAGACCAATCGCCCGCCCACCCTCAAGAGCTTGGCCGCACTGGTCAAAATCGCTTGCTGCTTGACCACCAACTCGGCCACACTCTGGGGCGATTGACGCCATTTCAAGTCTGGGTTGCGTCGCAAAGTACCGAGACCGGAGCAAGGGGCATCGACCAAGACGCGGTCAATTTTGCCTGTCAAACGTTTGATGCGCTCGTCTCTTTCATGAGCGATGACGCTAGGGTGGACATTGGAGAGCTGACTCCTGGCCAGGCGCGGCTTGAGTTGATCCAAGCGATGTGCCGACGTATCAAAGGCGTACAAGCGACCGGTGTTGCGCATCATCGCGCCCAGCGCCAAGGTTTTACCACCGGCGCCGGCACAAAAATCCGCCACCATCTCTCCTCGGTGCGCGTCGGTGATCAAGGCCAACAGCTGCGAGCCTTCGTCTTGCACTTCAAGACGTCCAAGCTTAAAACAATCCAAGTCAGACAAAGCAGGCTTGCCCGCAATCCTCAGACCCCAGGGGCTGTAGGGCGTCGGCAGGGCTTTGAGTCCCAAAGCCTTGAGCTCCGACTGGACCTCTTCGCGCTTGACGAGCAAGGTGTTGACACGCAAGTCCAGCGGTGCATTGGTCATCAAATACTCGGCCAAAGGCCAAAATCCATCCCCAACTTGCGCCTTCAGGGGTTCGATCAACCATTCTGGCAAATTGTGGCGGTGGCGTTCGAGCAAATCCTGGGTCTCAATTTTCAGGCAAGACTGCAACCAAAGCCATTCGTGCTCGGTCACCCCGGCTTGCAAAAAGGCCAGAGGCCCCAAATCCTGGGTGGCTTTTTTGGCGTTTTGTTTGGCTTCATGGGCGTGGTCAACAAAACGAGACTTAGAGCCCACCACTTCACCGTTGCTTCTTTTCTTAAAAGTTTGAGGCTTTGCACTCAGGGAGGGCGAGCCCGTGACTTGCTGCTCCGAGAGGTGTTTGGCCAAGCCCAAAATGGCCATTCGCCTGGCCTTGGGGCCAGAGCCCGAGGGTGAGAAGTGGTCAAACCTGAGCTTGTAGCGTAGCACTTGGTAAACCGTTTGCGCCAAGGCCGATCTCTCGCGTTGGCCGATGGCCAAGGCTTTGCGTTGGTCGCGGAAAAACTTCGAGAGCACCGAATCGGCGGGATGCTCAAAGGTGAGGACTTGAGCGACGAGTTCGCTGCAAGCTTGGACAAGGACTTGTGGATGCATTGGTGTATTCTCGCATCCATGAACCCCGACAAGCCCCAACCCGACCTCTTTATTTCTCCCCAGCGCTATCGCCACTACAAAGGGGGCCTCTACGAGGTCATGGAAATGGCCCTGCACAGCGAAACGCTCGAGACCTTGGTGGTCTACCGCAATTTGCAAACCGGCCTTTTGTGGGTGCGCCCGGCCCCCATGTTTTTAGAAGAAGTGATGGTGGACGGCGTGCGCCAACTTCGCTTCACACCGATTGAATGACACTGTGACAAAGCAACATACCCCACCCATGAACAACATCGTGATTTTGATTTCTGGCTCTGGCTCCAACATGAAAGCCATTGTCGAGCACAGCATAAAAGCGCGCTGGCTTGAGCGCTATGAAGCACGGGTGAGCTTGGTGCTGAGCACCGATCCCGCCTCAAAAGGCTTGGCCTGGGCCAATGCGGCGGGGCTGCACACCCAAGTCTTGTCCCACAAAGATTACCCCACACTCTCAAAGGATCAGGCTCGTGAGGCCTTTGAGTCGGACTTGTGCGCCGTCCTCGACGAGCAAGCTCCCGCGCTGGTGGTGCTGGCGGGCTTTATGCGCATCTTGAGCCCAAGCACGGTAGAGCACTATGCCCACAGGATGATCAATATCCACCCCAGTTTATTGCCCGCCTTTACTGGTTTACAAACGCATGAGAGGGCGCTGCTAGCGGGCTGCAAGTTTCACGGTGCCACCGTCCACTGGGTCACGGCAGAGCTGGATGCTGGCGCCATCATCGATCAAGCCGTGGTGCCGGTGCTGAGCACCGACACTGTGCAAATGCTGGCTCACCGAGTGCTGACACAGGAGCATTTGCTCTACCCAAGCGCCATTGAAAACTGGCTCAAAACTGGCTCAAAACTCAAAGCCGTTGAAGTTGGCCGTTGAAGCAATGGATCCCGGTTATGCGTGGCGCTCATGCACAGGCCATCTTCACCCCAAGGCCGCATGATCAAACCAACATTCTTTTAGGCAATCAGTCTTGAGTTTTTGGGCAAATGGGCCATTAAAAACTCCATCTGATCGCTCAAGATACGCCGATTGCGCAAAATAAAATCTTCCCACAAGGTCGGCACATAAGGCGTGTAGAGCAAAGGCATGCGCGCTTGCTCGGGGGTGCGCGAGCTTTTGCGGTGATTGCAAGAGCGGCACGCAGTGACGACATTCATCCAGGTGTCAGGGCCCTTTTGGGCAAAAGGAATGATGTGCTCTCGGGTGAGTTCAAGTTCGGTGAACAAGCCCCCACAATAGGCACAGACATTTCGGTCTCGGGCAAAGAGTTTGGTGTTGGTGAGCCCGGGCTTCAATTCAAAGGGGTTGATATTGGGCACACCACGGGTGCCAATGATGCTGTTGACCTCAATGACCGATTGCTGTCCCGTGATGGCGTTGTGGCCACCCCGAAAAATCGCCACTCTCGCGCCCGCCTCCCACCTCACCTCTTGAGACGCATAATGTATGACCGCTTGCTCAAGGCTAATCCAAGACTGGGGCAGTCCTTGGGCCGATAGTTTCAAAACTTTCAATGAAGGCCTCCGATGAAGATCAACATTCAACGAAGTGCTGACCCCTCTTTGCCAAGAGCCAACTCAGACACTTCGAAGCCAAAAACCACGAAACGCTCCAACCACATTGAGGATCAATTGAGCTATTCACCCAAGCGAGCCTGCAATCAGAGACAATATACATTGTTTTTGTGACGCTTTGCGTCACACTTGTCATTTAACCGATAGACCATGAGAATTTTCCGAGGCTTTCATCACCCCCAGTTGGCCCAAGCTTGCGCGCTCACCGTGGGCAATTTTGATGGCGTTCACCGTGGCCACCAAGCCATGCTGGCCACCTTGCGCTCTGAGGCGCGCCACCTCGGCGTGCCCAGTTGCGTGCTCACCTTCGAGCCCCATCCCAGGGATTACTTTGCCGCCTTGCAAAACAATCCTCAATTGGCGCCGGCGAGGATCACCCACTTGCGCGACAAACTCGCCGAGCTTGAACGCTGCGGCGTTGACCAGTGCGTGGTGCTGCGCTTTGACGCCCAATTGGCCGCGCTGAGTGCTCACGACTTCATTGAAAAAGTCTTGATCAAAGGCCTGGGGGTGAAGTATGTTCTTGTTGGAGACGACTTTAAATTTGGCGCCAAACGAAGCGGCGACTTCGCCTTGCTGAGCAGTGTAGGCACCCAAATGGGTTTTGATGTTGCCAAAATGAACAGCTACGAAATTCCCATCCCCCTGTCCAAAGACCACCTGCCAGGCACCGCACCGAGCAGTGCGCTCGTTCGAGTCTCCAGCTCCGCCGTGCGACTAGCCCTGTCTCAAGGGCAGTTGGACGTGGCGCAAAAACTTTTGGGCCGAACTTACGTGATCTCGGGCCACGTCGTGTATGGCAGACAACTGGGTCGCAGCCTCAACGCTCGCACCCTCAATGTGCGCTTCAAACCCCAACGCGCAGCCACGCAGGGCATCTTTGTCGTGAACGTCTTGGGGCTGAGCGCTAAGCCACTCGCTGGTGTGGCCAATTTTGGGGTTCGTCCAAGTCTGAGCCCGACCGACAAAAACCAGGGGCAAATTTTGCTTGAAGCCCACTGCCTCAGTTGGCCCTCCTCACTCAGTTTGGACGGCGCCTATGGCCGCGTGGTCCAAATTGAGCTCCTGCACAAACTTCACGATGAGTTCAAGTACGAGAGCTTGGCTGCCCTTGAAGCGGGCATTGCCAAAGACTGTGCAGACGCCCTTCAATGGCACCAAGCGCACTCACCCGTTTAGGGTCTTGTTCGAGAAGTGCCCGCCCCCAGTGGGCGCTTATAATGGAGTGGGAACTTTTTAACTAGTTCAATATCGGGTCACGAACCCAGCCTCGCTCAGAATAGAGCTTTAACGCCTTTGTTTTTTTGGCACGACATCCATGACCCAACCTGCTGACTACCGAGCCACGCTCAACTTGCCAGACACCCCGTTTCCCATGCGTGGAGATTTGCCCAAGCGAGAGCCCGCTTGGGCTGAGCAGTGGGCAAGCGAGGGTGTTTATCAACAACTGCGCTTGGCCAGGACGGGGGCACCCCTTTTTGTGTTGCACGACGGTCCGCCTTATGCCAATGGCAAACTGCACATTGGACACGCACTCAACAAAGTGCTCAAAGACATGATCGTCAAAAGCCGTCAATTGGCGGGCTTTGATGCGCAATACATCCCGGGCTGGGACTGTCATGGACTGCCCATTGAAAATGCCATTGAAAAGCTTCACGGTCGCAAATTGAGCCGCGACGACATGCAAGCCAAAAGCCGCGCTTTTGCCAATGAGCAAATCAACCAACAGCGCGAGGACTTCAAACGCTTGGGTGTGCTCGGGGACTGGGATCGCCCCTACCGAACCATGGATCCGCAAAATGAAGCGGGTCAGTTGCGCGCCTTCAAGCGGGTGATCGAACGTGGGTTTGTTTACCGTGGCTTAAAGCCCGTTTACTGCTGCTTTGATTGCGGCTCCTCCTTGGCCGAGTTTGAGATCGAATACGCCGAGAAAAAAAGTGACACCTTGGATGTGGCTTTTTTGTGCGCGCAGCCCGCGCTTTTGGCCAAGGCATTTGGCTTGAATGAGCTCTCAAAGGACGCCTTTGCCGTCATTTGGACCACCACCGCTTGGACCCTACCTGCCAACCAAGCGCTGAACTTGAACCCCGAGATTGAGTTTGCCTTGGTTGACACCGCCAAGGGCCTCATGCTGGTCGCCACAGACTTGGTGGGCGTGTCCCTAGAGCGCTGGGGCTTGAGCGGCCAAGTGGTGGCCACCGCCTTGGGTCAAGCGCTTGAAAACATCGAGTTCTTCCATCCCTTGTCCAAGGTTGACCCCGGTTTCAATCGGGTCGCTCCCGTTTATTTGGCCGACTATGCCACCGCCACCGAGGGCACGGGCATTGTCCACTCGGCCCCTGCCTATGGCGTGGACGATTTCTTGAGCTGCGTGGCGCACGGCATGAAAATCGACGATATTTTGAATCCTGTTCAACCCAATGGCGTTTATGCCAGTGACTTCCCATTGTTTGGTGGTGAGCACATTTGGAAAGCGATTCCGAGCATCCTTGAGCGATTGAAAGGTGCCGAACGCCTCTTGTCCACCCACCCCATCACCCACAGTTATCCACATTGCTGGCGCCACAAAACCCCAGTGATCTACCGCGCTGCCGCCCAGTGGTTCATTCGCATGGACCACGGAGACGGCATCTTTACCCGCGACAAACCCAAAGAGAGCCTGCGTGAATTGGCCCTCCATGCCATTGAGCAAACCTCCTTTTACCCGGCCAACGGCAAAGCGCGGTTGCGAGACATGATTGCATCGCGACCCGACTGGTGCATCTCCAGACAACGCAGTTGGGGCGTGCCCTTGCCGTTTTTCATCCACAACACCAGCGGGGAGTTGCATCCTCGCACCTTGGAGATTTTGGACCAAGCCGCTGACGTGATTGAGCAGGGGGGCATTGAGGCCTGGTCACGCTTGACCTGTGAAGATGTTTTGGGCCAGGGTGAAGCCGGTTTTTACACCAAAAGCACGGATATTTTGGAGGTCTGGTTCGACTCGGGCTCCACCTTTGAGCACGTCTTGCGAGGCTCTCATTTGAATGCCTATGGCAGGGCGCCTTTCCATGAAGAAGGCCCAGAAGCCGACCTCTACCTCGAAGGTCACGATCAACACCGCGGCTGGTTTCACAGCTCATTGCTGTTGGGCTGCGCACTCTACGGTCGTGCCCCCTACCGCGGTTTGCTCACGCACGGCTTTGCCACCGATGGACAGGGTCGCAAGATGAGCAAGTCTTTGGGCAATGTGGTGGCCCCGCAAGAGGTGAGCGACAAACTCGGGGCAGAAATCGTGCGCCTGTGGGTAGCCTCCACCGACTATTCGGGTGACCTCAACATTGACGAAAAGATCTTGGCGCGCGTGGTCGATGCCTATCGCCGCATCAGAAACACATTGCGATTTTTACTCGCCAATGTGAGTGATTTTGACCCTGCCACACAAGACGTGCCGCTGCAAGACATGCTCGAAATTGACCAATATGCCCTGCAACGCTTGTCGCAACTGCAAAGCGACATTGCCGGTCATCTCAACCCCAAGACCCAGGTCTATGAAGGCGGCCTCTTTGGTCAATACGAGTTCCATCCGGTGGTGGGCAAATTGCAAATCTATTGCTCTGAGGAATTGGGCGCCTTTTATCTTGACATCTTGAAGGATCGCCTCTACACCACCGCGAAAAACTCACACGCTAGAAAGAGCGCACAAACTGCGCTTTGGCACATCACCCAAACCTTGCTGCGCTTGATGGCCCCGTTCTTGAGCTTCACCGCCGAAGAAGCGTGGCACCTCATGGGACACAAGACGTCGATTTTTCAAGAAACCTTCCTCCCCCTGCCTCAAGAGGAACTCTTGCTCGCCAAGTGGAGTCGAATTCGCTTCATCCGCGACCTTGTGAACAAAGAGATTGAGGCGCTCAGGAGCGCATCCCTGGTGGGGGCTTCGCTGCAAGCGGTGGTGCAATTGCGCTTGGATGAGCGTGATTTGGCACTTTTGACGTCCCTCCGAGACGATGTGAAATTTGTCTTCATCACCTCCAAAATCGAACTTCTGCCCTTATCCTCCGCGCAAGCGTCTGAGCTGAGCGAGCCTGAGATCGCGGTAAGCCCCAGCCCAGACCTCAAGTGCGAGCGCTGCTGGCACTACCAAGCCGATGTTGGTCAAGACACCGCACACCCGGGCCTGTGTCTGCGCTGCTCTCACAATTTGTTTGGATCTGGCGAGAAACGATTGTTTGCATGAACACGACTGCACCAAGCCTTGACACCGACGCTCTCACGGCTCGTCCTCCCGCATGGGTCTGGTGGGCCTGGGTGGCCTTGTCGGCGGCGGTGGTCGCCGTCGATCAGTGGACCAAGTGGCTGATCTTGAATGCCTTTGTTTGGGGCGGCGGGCAAAACGTCGCGTCTTTTTTCAACCTCATTCGCGTGCACAACACTGGGGTGGCCTTTTCTTTTTTGGCCTCCAATGAAGGCTGGCAGCGTTGGTTCTTCTCCGGCTTGGGGGTTTTGGCTTGTGGCGTGATGGGGTGGCTCCTGAAATCAAACTCCAAAGAAAAGCTCTTTTCTTTTTCTTTGGCCATGATCATGGGCGGCGCCATTGGCAATGTGGTGGACCGTTTGCGACTGGGTTATGTCGTTGACTTTTTGGACTTTCACTGGGAGATGTGGCATTTCCCCGCCTTCAATGCAGCCGACAGCGCCATCACACTGGGCGCCATCTGCTTGATGGTGGATGAGCTGATGAAAGCTTATCGAAGAAAAGGCCAGACCCTGATTGAGCCTGGCCCTGGGGCCTAAGATCGACCTGAATTAGGTCAGGGTCAAGATCGTACAGCCCGTGGTCTTTCGGGCTTCCAAGTCACGGTGGGCTTGTTGGATTTGAGCCAAGGGATAGCGCTGATCAATCGGGATGTGCACCAAGCCCTTGGTGACTTTGTCAAACAAATCGTCGGCCATGAGTTGCGTGGTCTGTCTTGTCGCAATGTGGGTAAACAGAGTTTGGCGAGTCATGTACAAGGACCCTTTCCCCGCCAAAATACCGGGGGACATGTCAGGCACAGGGCCGGACGCGTTGCCAAAGCTTGCCATCAAACCAAAGGGGGCCAAGCAGTCGAGTGACTTTGACCACGTGTCCTTGCCCACCGAGTCGTAAACCGCCTTCACACCCACCCCACCGGTGATCTCTTTGACACGGGCGACAAAGTCTTCTTTGCTGTAATTGATCACATGGCTCGCACCGTGGGACTTGGCCAAGTCGCATTTGGCATCAGAGCCGGCTGTGCCAATGAGTTGCAAACCCAAGGCTTTCGCCCACTGGCAAGCGATCAACCCCACGCCACCGGCAGCGGCATGGAACAAGATAAAGTCGCCTTTGTTCAGACCGCCTTGGGGCATGGTGCGGTTGAGCAAATATTGCGCCGTTAAGCCCTTGAGCATCATCGCAGCACCCGTCTCAAAATCAATGGCATCGGGCAACTTGCACACGGTCTTGGCTGGCATCACCCGCGCTTCGCAGTAGCTCCCGGGGGGTTGGCTGGCATAAGCCGCACGGTCTCCGACCTTCAAGTGCATGACGCCCTCGCCCACTGCCTTCACGATCCCAGAGGCTTCCATGCCCATCCTGAGGGGCATGGCCATGGGATAAATCCCCATCCTTTGGTAAACATCGATGTAGTTCAGACCAATGGCTTTGTGCTCAATCAAAATCTCGCCAGGGCCGGGTTCACCCACAGGCAAATCCACCAATTTCATTTCTTCTGGACCACCGTGGCGCTCAATGATGACGGCTTTGACAGTTTGAGACATGTGAAATACTCCTCTTAATTTAATGGATGAACAGCAAAATTGCAGCTTAAACACGCAATACTTTGACCTTTTTCAAGACCCTGGTCTTGATGATCAATAAGTCCCCTTGTACGCACCACCATCGATCAAAATGTTTTGACCGGTGATGTAACTCGCTTGCGCACTGCAAAGGAAGGCACAAGTTGCACCAAACTCATCGCTGTTGCCAAATCGATTGGCGGGGATGGTTTTGATGCGCTGGCCCATCACCTCTTCCATGGAAAGGCCGGTCTTTTGCACGGCACCTTTCAAGGTTTCGCGAATGCGATCGGTATCAAAAGCACCGGGCAACAAATTGTTGATCGTCACGTTTTTGGCCGCCAATTGGCCCGAACGCGCCAAACCGGCGACAAATCCCGTCAAACCACTGCGCGCACCGTTGGACAGTCCCAAGTTATCAATGGGCGCCTTCACCGCGCCGGAGGTGATGTTGACAATCCGCCCAAAACCGCGCTCGGCCATGGCGTCCACCGTGGCCTTGATGAGCTCAATGGGGGTGAGCATATTGGCGTCCACAGCCTTGATCCATTCATCGCGACCCCATTGTCTGAAGTCTCCAGGCGGGGGTCCCCCGGCATTGGTCACAACGATGTCATAGGCTTTGCTCGGTCCTCCTTGAACGGACCACACCTGCTCACGGCCTTCAACGGTGGTGATGTCAGCAGCGACACTCAAGACCGTGACGTTGGGGTTCAAGGCTTTGAGTTCGGCCACGGCTTGGGCCAGGGGTTCGGCACGTCTGGCCACGATCACCACATGGACGCCTTCTTGCACCAAGGCCTTGGCGCAACCCAGTCCCAGCCCCTTGGATGCACCGCACACCAAGGCCCATTTGTTCATTAATCCAAAATTCATTGTTCAACTCCTATGCGAGACACTAAAAATACGCCGCCCAGCACCAGCAGCGTTCCCAAACCAATCCAAGGATTCAAGGGTTCTCCCAAAATCCAAAAACTCATGAGCAAGGTGGTCATGGGCCCAATCATACCGACTTGTGACGTGATCGCTCCGCCCATGAGTTCGATGCCTTTCATCACAAAAAAGATCGGCATGACGGTACAAACGGTGGCGTTGATCAGGGCCAATTGAAAGACCTCGGGGGCCAAGGACAGGTCATACCAAGAGCGAAAAATCGTGAATTGCAGCAAGCAGCAAGCGCACGCCGTGCAACTCGCCCAGGCCACCAGTCTCAAGGACTGAATGCGCTCGAGGAGTCGCTCACTGAGCATCATATAGCCCGCATAGGTAAGGGCACTGCAAAAAATCAAGCCCGAGCCTAGCCAGACGTGACTCGAAGACAAGCTGAGTTCGGTGCCAAAGGCCAGCATCAACCCTAGATAACTCACCCCCATGGCCAAACCACGCTTGGGGCTCACACGCCTTTTTAAAAACACCCAACCCAAGAGCAGCACCAGGGTCGGGTTCAAATACAAAATCAAACGCTCCAAACTCGCACTCACGTATTGAAGTCCCAAGATGTCCAGAAAACTCGAAAAGTAGTAGCCCATGAATCCCAAGACAGCAATGTCTCGCATGTCTTTGGCGTTCAAGACCACGCGAAATTGCCGCTGCGGGCGTCCCTCAAAGGACAGGGCTAGAGAAGGCGCCGTTTGAAGCACATCCTGAGCCTTGGCAGGTCGGCGAGCCTTGAACTCGGCCCATGCGGCCATGAGCAAAAAAAATGGCAGGGCAAAGAGCATCCTGAGCATGATGAGGGTCATCGCATCCACGCCATAGCGGTAGCTCAGTTTGATCACGATGGCTTTGCCACTGAAGGCCACTGCGCCCAACACAGCAAACACCAAGCCGGCCAAAGGCAAGCGTTGCGCCTTCGCGCCCAACGCCTTGCCCGCATCCCGTACTGAGGTGCCGCTCAAAACCCAGCGGCCAAACCGTCTCTGCGCGCGTCGCTTGCGGCGACATAGCCCTCGACCTTGGGGTCGCCGAGTCGCCAAATGAACTGACCTGCGCCAAAGTCTTGGTAGTTGTCATTGATGACACCCACCTCGTGGCCCAAGGCGCGCAAGTCCGACAAGGTCTGGGGATTCAATTGGCTCTCGACATTGATCTCCATGCCTGCGTTGTAGCGCCAACGCGGCGCGTCACAAGCGACTTGGGGACTTTGGCCGTAGTCGAGCATTCTCACCAAGGTCTGCATATGCCCTTGGGGCTGCATATTGGCCCCCATCACGCCATAGCTCATGACGGGCTGGCCGTCTTTGCTCAGGAATGCCGGGATGATGGTGTGAAACGGTCGCTTGCCTGGGGCCACCACGTTGGCAGGGTTGTGGGCACTGTTATGCAAATCAAAAGCGTGTCCCCGGTTTTGTAGGCTGATGCCAAACTGGGGCTCCACACAACCCGAGCCAAAACCCAAGTAGTTGCTTTGAATAAAGCTCACCATCATGCCACTTTCGTCAGCGGTGGTGAGGTAAATGGTGCCGCCCTTGACGGGGTTGCCGGCCTGGAAGTTTTGCGCTTGATGGGCTTTGATCAAACCCGCGCGTTGGGCCAAATAGGCGTCGTCGAGCATTTCCTCCACCGTGACCTCCATGCCATCGGGCTGGGCCACATAGCGGTATACATCGGCAAAGGCGAGTTTCATCGCTTCGATTTGCAAGTGCTGGGAAGCGACCCCATCAACGGGAAAACTGGACATGTCAAACTGATTCAATATCCCCAAAGCAATCAACGCCGCCACCCCTTGACCGTTGGGGGGGATTTCATGCAAGGTGTAGCCGCGGTAGTTTTTCGCTATGGGTTTGACCCACTCGGCGCGGTAGGCTGCAAAGTCTTTGGCCTTTAAAGCACCCCCATTTTTGCTAGAGAACGCCTCCAAGGCTTGGGCGATCTCACCGCCATAGTAGGCTAGCCCGTGGGTCTTGGCAATGGCCCTCAAGCCTCGCGCGGCGGCAGGGAATTTGAACAACTCGCCCACCTTCGGTGCTCGCCCCCAGGGCATGAAGTTCTGCGCAAAGCCTGGCAGGGCGTGCAGCTCAGGAATGGCCGCTGCCCACTTTTGTTGCACCACCACTGGCAACAAGTAACCACGCTCAGCCACCTCAATGGCGGGCTCGAGCAACTCCTCGAAGTCCAGCTTGCCAAAGCGGCGACTCATCTCCACCCAAGACGCCACGGCGCCCGGCACAGTGACAGAATCCATGCCTCGTTTGGGAGGATTTTGGGGGGCCGAGCCGTATTTTTGATGGAAATATTCTGGGCTCCACGCTTGCGGTGCGGTCCCCGAGGCGTTCAAACCATGCAGCTCATTGCCGTCCCACAAGAGGCAAAAAGCGTCTGAGCCCAAGCCATTGCTGACAGGCTCCACAATCGTCATTGCGGCGGCTGCCGCAATGGCCGCGTCCACAGCGTTGCCTCCACGCCAAAGCATTCTGAGCCCCGCCTGAGCAGCCAAGGGGTGAGAGGTGCTCACCACATTCCTGGCAAAAATGGGCAAACGGGTACTGGTATAAGGGTTTTGGTAATTGAAGTTCATAGGTTGCTCAAGGTCGAGAAGACCCTGAAGCATAACAAACCTGCGAGGCCATCTCTAAAGACAAAAAAAGAAACTCACCCGCCAAGGCATCCGGCGAGCGGTGAGCTCGGTTTATTCAGGCTTGATGTTGGCGGTTTTGACCACGGCACTCCATTTGGCCGACTCTGACTTGATGAGTGCGGCAAAATCATCTGGGGTTCCGCCGCCAATTTCGTTGCCTTGCTCGAGCATCAAGTCTCTCAAATGGGGATCTTTGAGCACCTCATTGGCCGCGGCATTGAGCTTGTCAATGATGGCGCGCGGGGTGCCTTTGGGCGCGACCAGGCCCTGCCAGTTTTGCACTTTGACTTTGGGGTAACCCACTTCAGCAAATGCGGGCAGGTCCGGAAACAAGGGCGAGCGTTTGTCGCTTGTGATGGCGATGGGGCGCAACTTGCCCGCCTTGATGCTTGGCATGGCCGAATACATTTGATCGAACATCATGTTCACATTGTTGGACATCAAGTCCATGAGACCAGCAGAACCACTTTTATAGGGTACGTGAATCATGTCAATTTCAGCACTTTGCTTGAAGAGTTCGGCCGAGAGTTGGTGAGACCCCCCAATGCCGCCGGAAGCAAAACTCAAGACGCCAGGCTTGGCCTTGGCCGCAGCCACAATATCATTGACACTTTTAAAACTGGACGTGGGATTGACGACCAAAATCAAAGGCCCTTTTTCAATCAGCATGATGGGCACAAGATCAGATTCAGGGTCGTATTTCAAGTTCCCAAAAAGCGTCTTGTTGACCGACAAGGGGGCAAAGTTGCCCATGCCGATGGTGTAACCATCGGGTGCTGCTTTGGCGATGAAGTCTGTCCCAATATTGCCACCTGCACCGGCCTTGTTGTCGACAATGATCGGTTGCTTCAAAATCACGCTCATGCCTTGTGCCATTTGCCGACTGCGCGAGTCTGCACCACCGCCTGCGCCATAGGGCACGATGAAGGAGATGACTTTATTGGGATAGGTGGACTGCGAGGATGCGCTCAACGCACTCCAAGCAAGAGCAAAACACAGCAAACCCTTGAACGCGCATGAAGTTTTCATTATCCGACCTTTCAAAAAAAAACCCACCCTCGGTGAAAAGAGTGGGTCGACTCAATGACTCCCATATTGGAGAATCAATTCAGCCTGGTTATTCTTCGACGAAGGCTTCTTCTCGTTTGGCCTTGATACTGGGCAATAGCACAACGCCCAGCATGATCAGCGCCACAAAGAGCAAACTGCCAGACAAGGGACGCGTCACAAACACGGTCCAGTCGCCTCGCGAGAGCAGCAATGCACGGCGCAAGTTCTCTTCCATCATGGGGCCCAAGATGAATCCCAATAGAAGTGGCTGGGGCTCGCAACCGAGCTTGATGAACAAGTAGCCAATAAAGCCAAATGCCGCCACCATCCAAATATCAAACGAGTTGTTATTGGTGGAGTACACGCCGATGGCACAAAACAGCACAATGGCAGGGAACAAAAAGCGATAAGGCACGGTGAGCAACTTGATCCACATGCCAATCAAAGGCAAATTCAAAATGATCAACATCAAGTTACCAATCCACATGGACGCAATCAGTCCCCAAAAGAGTTCGGGGTTGCTCGTCATGACCTGGGGGCCAGGCTGAATGTTGTGAATCGTCATCGCACCCACCATCAAGGCCATCACTGCATTGGGTGGAATACCCAAGGTGAGCAAAGGAATGAAGGAAGTTTGTGCGCCAGCATTGTTGGCCGACTCGGGTGACGCCACACCACGGATATTGCCTTGACCAAATGGCACTTCACCTGGACGCAATTTGGTTTTCTTCTCAACCGTGTACGCCGCGAAAGCTGCGAGCAACGCGCCGCCACCTGGTAGCACACCCAGAATCGAACCCAAGGCCGTACCACGAAGAACGGCAGGAATCATGTTCCTGAAGTCTTCCTTGGTGGGGAAGAGTCCGGTCACACCAGAGGTGAACACTTCTCTCTCTTCATCAGGCAAGGACAAATTGCTGATGATCTCGCCATATCCAAAGATACCCATGGCAATCACCACAAAACCCACACCATCGGTAAGCTCTGGAATATCAAAGCTGTAGCGTGCAACGCCAGAGTTGACGTCGGTACCGATCAAGCCCATCAACAAGCCCAAAATGATCATGGCGATGGCCTTGATCAAAGAGCCAGAAGCCAGCACCACTGCACCGATCAATCCCAAAATCATGAGCGAGAAATATTCTGCAGGACCGAATTTGAAAGCAAGTTCAGTCAAGGGCGGTGCGAAGGCTGCCAAAACCAAGGTGCCCACGCAGCCTGCAAAAAAGGAGCCCAAACCTGCAGCGGCAAGCGCAGGACCCGCACGGCCTTTGCGGGCCATTTGGTAGCCGTCGATGGTGGTCACGACCGATGAAGCTTCACCGGGCAAGTTCACCAAAATAGCGGTGGTTGAACCGCCGTATTGGGCACCATAATAGATTCCTGCCAACATGATCAAGGCAGAAAGTGGCGGTAAAGCATAGGTCGCCGGCAGCAGCATCGCAATGGTGGCAACAGGGCCAATGCCTGGCAAAACACCAATCAGGGTACCGAGTAAACAACCGATAAAGGCGTAGACCAAGTTCCAGGGGGTGACAGCTGCACCAAAACCCAAGGCGAGATTAGAAAATAAATCCATGAGTTTGGCTCCTTTAACCTGTGATGTATTCTGGCCAAATTGGCATTTGCAATTTGAGCAAGACGATGAAAGCCAAATAACTGATGAGTGACAAAATAGTGCCAAGAATCAAGACTTCCTTGATTTTAAATTCATTGCCTGCTTTGCTGGCCAAAATGGTCAGCAAATAAATGGCGGCGAACATGCCCGATGAACGCAGCCCAATCGAAGGCAGACCCACCAGCATGACACCAAAGGCAAGGTTGGCACCCAAGATGTAAATAATGGGTTTCCAAGCAAAGGCAGTGACAGGGTCGCCGCCAGGAGTCTCCACGATCAATGAATAAAAAAGCACGACGGCACCCAAAATCGCCATGATCACACCGAGCATCACGGGAAAGTAGCCTGGGCCCATTCGCGCACTCGTTCCTATCGTGTAGGAAGTGGCCCCCAAGGCAAAGGCTCCGCCAATGACCAGGAACATCAGTCCTGAGAAAAAGTCCTTCTGACTCTTGATATTCACGTCTTTTACTCCTAATAAATCGATGAAAGGGCGAATTGTGAACCATGGTTCAAAATTCAGCCTAATGGATTTCCCGCGTTTGGGAAAAGTAAACAGACTGATTATGTAACATAATCAGAAACCTAGTGTTTACCCTTAGTTTAATGGCTTCAAGACTTTGAGCCATTTCTCAGCGGGGAGGTGGTATTTTTCTTGAATGAACTGGGCTCGCTCGCTCAACTGCTCGCGACTCAAAGCGTGCAAGCCGCGTTGTGCGAGGACCACGGTGTTGCCCTCTTTGGTAGGCCGAAAAGCCCAAAAACTGCCCTCGCCAAAAGCCAAACGGATGGCCTCCACACTTTTGTCAAACTGGCTATTTTTACCAAAAAGATTCACGCTCATCACCCCATCAGGGGTGAGCAGGCTTTGGCAGCCTTGGTAAAACTCAACGCTATCGAGCACCGGAGCAGCAGCCTCGGCGTCGTACAAATCGACTTGCAGCGCGTCCACCTGTCCACGCCAGTGATCGTGCGCCACCACCTCTTGGGCATCGCCCAATACCACCTGGAGATGATCTGAATCAGCCGGGAGCTTGAACCACAAACGGCAAGCGGCCACGACTTGGGGATTGAGCTCAATGGCGGTGGTTTTGAGTTTGAGCACCTTGGCGCAAAACTTGGTGATGGCGCCCGAGCCCAAGCCGAGCTGCATGGTCGAGCGGCCGAGCAGGGTTTGGCTTGGCAGCAGCAGCAGCCAGCCCATCATGCGCTGGACATATTCCAGATGGATTTGATAAGGCTCTTTGATGATCATGGAGCCTTGAACCCATTCACTGCCCAAGTGCAAATACCTCACACCTTGATACTCTGAGGTGTTCACTTCGGGCAAGGCACTGGGCTCTTGTTTAGACGAGCGCGATGCGCGCAAGGCGGGCTGTCGAACCGGGATGGACTTGGAGAGACTCACAAAAAAATCCTCAAAAAAAATTAACTTCACTTTGAATTTGGACACCCAAGCAACAGTGTCGCAACAGTCGCGCACCAACCTCACAGATTGCCTTGGCAACGCTATGGGTTCTCCATGCGGGGAAAAACTCGTCGAACGTTTTGGCCACATTGAGCGCTCAATGCCTCAAGACTCACGCCCTTGAGTTCGGCCACCACCTTCGCAATACGGGGCAATTCCTCAGGACTGTTGCGAGGGGATGCTACCCCTAGGGCACGTTCACTCGCCTTCACATACAACCATTGGGGCGGGATATCGGGCGCATCGGTCTCGAGCACAATGCTCGTGAGAGGCAAGTCCACCAGCAGTCGCCTCAGGTGCAAGGCGCGCTCAAACGTCACTGCACCGCCAAAACCCAAACAAAAACCCATGTCCACAAACTTCTGGGCCTGCACCTGGCTGCCATTGAAGGCGTGGGCAATGCCGCCGCTTGTGCCCACCTCTTTGAGCCCTTTCAAAAGCGCATCACACGAGCGGCGCACATGCAAAATCAAGGGCAACCCAAACGTCTTGGCCAACTTCAGTTGCTGTTCATAAAAGTAAAGCTGGCGCGACCAATCCAGTCCTGGCACAAAACCATCCAAGCCCACTTCACCCACCGCCACCAATCGGGGATCTTGGGCGTTTTGCGTCAAACTTTGCTTGAGCACCGCCAGATCCTTCTCTTGCGCCTTCAATGTGAACAAGGGGTGTATCCCCAAGGCGTAGTGGTCCTTCCAACGGTGGGCCAAGGTCTGCACGCTCAAGAAATTGGCACGCTCCACTGCGGGCAAGATGCAGTGGCGCACACCCAGACGCTGGGCGCGCGCGCGCATGTCTTCCCGATCCGCCTCAAACTCCAAGGCGTCAAGGTGGCAGTGGGTATCAATCCACTCTAGGGGCAAGTCGCTCATGGCGGTGTCAGACTTGCGTTCAAGCCTGCGGCGACAAAACACCCGACTTCAAATAGAGGGTGCGGTCACACGCCTGGGCGAGTTCTTGGTCATGGGTCACCACCACAAACGAAGTGCCCAAACTTTTCGTGCTTTGCAGCATCAATTCAAACACCTCGCGTGCCGTTTGCCGATCCAAGTTCCCCGTGGGCTCATCGGCCAGCACGCAGGCGGGGCGAGTTACCAAAGCCCTGGCAATGGCCACGCGTTGGCGCTCACCCCCCGAGAGCTCTGAGGGCTTGTGCAGCAAGCGTGGTGACAAACCCAAGTGACTGAGCAGCTCGCACGCCTGCGCTTTGGCGCTTGGGGCACGCTCGCGCCGAATCCAAAGGGGCATGGCCACATTCTCCCAGGCATTGAACTCAGGCAGCAGGTGATGGAATTGGTAAACAAAACCCACATATCGGTTGCGCAACTCACCCAATGCCCGAGCCCCCAGGCCCTTCAGACTGTGGCCCATCAAATGCACTTCACCCCCGTCCATGGCGTCTAAGCCTCCTAAGAGGTGCAAGAGGGTGCTCTTGCCGGAACCCGAAGCCCCCACCACCGCAATGCTTTGACCCTTGGCCAAATCGAGGTCAACACCATTGAGCACCGCCACATCCAAGTCGCCTTGGGTGAAGCGTCGTTTCAAATTCTTGCCCTGCAGCACCCAAGCGTGCGAGGATTGAGTCAACGCGGGGTTGGCATTATTCATATCGAAGCGCCTGTGCGGGGTTGACCCTAGAGGCTCGCCAACTAGGGTAAATCGTGGCCAACAAGGACAAGACCAAGGAGATGATCACGATGGGCGCAATGTCACCGAACCTGGGGTCGCTGGGCATGCTGGATATAAAGTAAATGTCTTTGGGCAAAAAGTGAGCGCCTAGCAAATGCTCAATGAAGGGCACGATCACATCGATGTTCACGGCCACCAGCAAACCCATGGAAAAGCCCAGCAAAGTTCCCACCACGCCCACCAAGGAGCCTTGGACCACAAAAATCATCATGATCGACAAGGGCGAAGCCCCCAGGGTTCGCAAGATGGCGATGTCGGCCATTTTGTCGGTCACCGTCATCACCAAGGTGCTCACCAAATTGAAGGCGGCCACGGCCACGATCAAGGTGAGGATGATGAACATCATGCGTTTTTCCACCTGCACTGCGGCAAACCAAGATTTATTTTGACGCGTCCAGTCGCTCACCGAATAAGCGCTTCCCAGCGTTTTTTGCACCTCTTGGGCAATTCGTCTTGAGGCTTGGGGGTCATCCACTTTCAAGCGCAAACCCGTGGGCGCTGTCAAGCGAAAGAGAGTCTTGGCGTCTTCGATATTGATGAGGACGAGTGAAGCGTCAAACTCATAATGACCTGAATGAAAGAGACCCACGACCCGCAACTGCTTCATGCGCGGGAGCATTCCTGCCGGCGTGACTTGTCCCCCAGGCGTGACCAACACGACAGCATCCCCCGCGCTCACCCCCATGGAGGCCGCCAACTCGTCGCCCAGGATCACGCCAAAGCGACCCGGCAACAGACTTTGCCGCATGGCTTTGGGCAGTTGGGTGGCAAACTCCGCCACGCTTGCTTCCATCTCGGGGTCGATCCCTCGCACCATCGCGCCACGCATGTCCTCAGACTTCACCAACAAGGCTTGCTCGCTCACATAGGGGGCACTTGCCACCACCTGGGGAAACGCTTTCAAGCGTGATTGAATATCTTGCCAGTCTCCCAAGACGCCGTCAAGGCTTGAGGCAATCTCCACGTGAGAGACCACCGAGAGCATGCGGTCTCTCACCTCCTTTTGAAAGCCATTCATCACCGAGAGCACAATGATCAAGGCCGCCACACCAAGCGCAATGCCGAGCATGGACACGCCCGAGATGAAGGAGATGAAATTGTTACGGCGTGAGTCGCGTCTGGCGCGCGTGTAGCGCCAGCCCAAAATCAATTCAAAGGGAGGGGTGGAATTTTTAAACATAGGACTTGCGCTATATTGTGGCATCGTCTTGGCAAGTCTTATTCTTCTGCGCCAAATATTCCCAAGAAATGATCTTCCCGCATGAATACCCCCACCCCACCCCAGACCGAGCCAACCTTGAGCGTCATCGTGCCAAGCGCCTTGCTCAGTGACCCCTCACAGCCCGAGCACATGGAGTCCTTGCTCAACAGTTTGCAGCAAGGGACAGGCGATCTGACACTTCAGCACCTGCGCCACTGGCTAGGTTCTGAGGGTGCCACGAACGGATCCCTGCGCATCGTGGAGTCCGTGCAAACACACGATGACACCGCATTGTCGAGAGTCGCCGATGCGGCCATGGCGCAGTGCTTGCATTTGGACCTTGAGGACGGCTTGGTGCCCTGGGCCTGGCACACCCAATCCACCCAATCCACCCAATCCAACCAATCCAACCATAAACCCATAAACCCTTCACACCCAGC
>TBL_comb47_HYPODRAFT_10001543_pt1 | contig 29837 bp, 28 predicted proteins | sample TroBogypolimnion_40_FD_10682 | JGI IMG/M metagenome (IMG submission 10682) | reverse complement strand
GAGGAAAAAGTAAGACCATCGTAGGTGAAATTCCTACTATTGATTTTATGCTTTTTCTTATTTTTTTGTCCTGTAAAATGGGCGTTTGAAATGAGAAAAGGTGTAAATATATCGAATAAACTATTTTTTTCTATATCTGTTAATTTCATATCAATTACAACCGTCAAATAGTGTAATTCGGCGCATGTTATGGTTCCCGATTTATCTTTATCGCAGATCAACAATACTAACTCAGATAAATCGAACCATTTATCTTGCGGGTAATATAATTTTCGGTAGTTCTTCAAATGTTGAATAAAACTATGCAGTAATTTGCTGTCGTTCATTATACATTATACATTTATAATGTATAATACAAAAAATATAATTGTATTAGGTAAGCGATTTTGTTCCATTAGTATTGTTTAGGTCTCTTGACAAGTTCTCCAATTATTGAAATGTACTTATCGTTCAACTCGAACCGCTGTCCAATGACGCGAGCCGTAAATTCATCACCTTCACCGACATCTGCAAACGCAGGATTATCATAATTGTGATCCTTGGCAATGAAGATCACGATCGGCGAAGGCGAATCAGTTGAGCTTTCCGCGCGAATGCCCGCCTTCGTGATGTTCTTTGCGACACAAGAAATCAACATGTTTTCAACTGGGAAACAGACGTCACATTCAAATACTGTGTCAAATGATATGTGATCACCCCTTTGTATTTGTCCGCTTGAATGCGTGATCAATTTGCAAGAGTTTGATTTGATGAATCCTTCCACGATGCACTTACCTTCATAGTTTGCCGCAATATTCGACTCAAGCGTGCTCCTCAAATTTTTCCCAATTGCTGTAATTGGCAGTGAAACAGACCGATTGATCATGCATTTTGTGTAAATTGATGTTATCTTGATCTCCTTTCTCTTGAATTTCGATTGACGATCCATTTATTATTATATGATAAATTAATGTTGTATTTAAATATTTATTCGATACAACTCAATTTTTAAATGTACCAGGCTTTGTTGTTTAGGATTTCACGAATATTTTATACAATTCGTAGTAAAGCGCCATCTCAGGTGTAAGGAACCATTTTTTCCCGTTTATGTCGTCTGCGTGATAGTATCGCATCAATAATTCGTGGGTCACACACAACTCTTCGTGAGTTCGTTTGTATTGTATTATATTCCCCTGTTTGTCCTTCTTCAATTTGTTTGATTCCTTATTGTATTCGTTTTTCCCAATCATATCATTTAAATACTCGGATGTTTTAAATCCAGCTTCATCGCATCGTGTTCCGGTATGCCTTGATAGAGACAAGTCTTTGGTCTTAAATACTAAATATCTGTGATTTTTCTCGTAACCAACGAACCCAATTATTTTGTTATATTCATCTTTATTCATTTTACCTAGTTGCGACGTAGTCTTCAATTGTTCTTTGTCATATGGAACGGCGTCTCTCCATTTTCCATCAGCCAACAACATAATTCGTTCAATATTCAAATCATAGAGGACTAAAGATTTGTATTCGTCAGTAACAATCATCGTGTCGGTAAAATAATCCTTAATCCACATTTCCATAGAACCCGGAATAATTGTTTTGAGAGCAAATATGTAATTCAGTAACTCTAATTTATCGGCGAACAACAACAGTTCGATCATGTGAGCAACGATCAACTTTGGTTTGAAGTGTGCAAACCCCTTATATTGAACAGTTTCAGGATATTCTTTTTCAAGTTTCATCATGATGACACCACAATGTTTATACCAATCATCTACTGTCTCGCGGTCTTCTTCCACCGAATCAAGTTGTTTTATTGTGGGTTTCCCAATAAATTCATTAACAATGGCATAATTCTTGTTGAAAATGTTAATTGTAGTCAGACCTTCGTCGGTTTCTAACACAGCCAGTGCCTTGGGTTTCACAAGTTTTTGATTAAGCTCAAAATCAATCGTTCGATGTTTGTAATCTACTGGAACCGATCTGTCGAATACAGATGCATTTGGATCGGTTATTTCAACCGGTTGGAACAAGTAGTAATCGCCGTTATTGACTAGGTGTCCGGCACGACCATATTTATCAGTTATAAACTCATTTGGTTCGTTGATTAGCTGTGTAAGAGCAGCATATATTTGAATCAACGGATACTCTCTGGGTAAATTGATCGAGTTGATCAAAATCTTCTTCTTATAGAAAAACCCTTCCTTGAACAACATGCGGATTCGTTGCATTATTTTCTCGGAATTTATATTGATATAGCTTTCGTCGTATGTGTCGCGGTTCAGCTCCTTAATATCCTTGGTTGGTTTGCAGTCATAATAGCAGGTATCCATATAATCACACGAAGCTGAATATGGAGCATCGCCGACTTTAAAATCGGCAATAACATCACCATCAGAAAGAATCTGACGAACCGGTTTTTTTACAATTGCATCCATAATCTCCTGAGAGAAGTTGGTTTGTCCGTGATTCAAAATGCAATCTACTGCAGACTCTTTCAATACCCGGCTGACGCGACCAATTTGTCTGGCTTTGAACTCGGCAACGCGATACATGTACAAATCAGCGGATTCTTCCATGTTGATGTCGAGGATAGTGCCATGCATGAAAATTTGCACATTTCGCTGATCGAACTTGAGATCTTTATGACTTTGATTGCGAACCGCTCGACCAATGATCTGCTCAATGCGATTCATATTATACCATGGGTCTAGTATATGAACTTGCCGGATGAACTTCAAATCGATACCCTCCGAACCGGCTCTGGATATCAGTACAACTTTGATTTTGTGTCCGTCCTTGTTGTTCTCGTTTGTGAGCCCTTTGACTTCATTTTCATTGTTGGGTGACAAACGGCGGTCACCTGTAATCATAGCATAACACGCGGGCATAGAGACATTTTGTGGTTGCATCGTTCTCACATCGATTTCTGGGGAAGTTTTTACTTTGAACAGCTGTTTTCCATCACTGTATCGTTGGAACCCCATCTCCTCGAGCGCAAGAGCCATAGGAATTAACCCGCTCTCGATATATTGGGAATATACTAATATGATTCCACTTGATACATTGTCAGCATTTGCGATCATATCAAGAACGAAATTGATCTTTGCACTGTATTTTCCTATTTTCTCTCTGCTGAAGATTTTTCCATGCTCTGCCAATGTGGATTCTTTGTATTCGTAGTCCCCTTTAACCATGGTTTCTCTCGAATCTACGAAATTCATCATTCGTTCCATACCCAATTTACCTGTTAGCTCTTTGGGGTTTATGCCATAATCATATTGTTCGTCAGCACCACCGACCATAGGTGCAGCAGGCTCCACATATTCATCTTCACCCACCTGCTCTTCACCCACCTGCTCTTCACCCACCTGCTCTTCAAACTCTTGATCCTCTGTTTCTATATCAACCGATTCACTGGTATCATCAACAACATCGACATATTTTTCAGGTTCTATTTGATCAATCAATCGCTTCAACTCATTGTGTGGATATGAAATAATAAGAGATTCAATGGGTGTCTGAAGAACTTTGTAACCGAAGGTTTCCATTACCGAAAAGTTCGGCATTTTGTCACGCAATTTGTGTGTTATGTACCTATAAGCACAATACTGACACTCACCACAATTACCGCATTTACCTATCGTGAGTAAGTACGGCCTCAAAAAATGGTCTTCATCTTTAATTTTCTTCAAGTTCATCTGATATGAAGGATACTTTACTGTTGGGAATGTATGTTCCTTATCAAATATGTCTGGATATACTCGATACGGAAATGTGTATGGGTTCTCACCACGAACAACGGAAATATAACCGGTTGCTTTGCGAACAAGTAATTCCTCGCCCTTTGGTTTGAAATTTCCGACGCTGTCAAATACATCACCCACGTTGATTTTACCGCGGCGATCATTCATATTCATTAAATTCAACAGCCAAATAATCTCCTTGTAACTATTGTACATCGGTGTAGCCGAGAGTAGTAAGAATCGCATATTTTCAGCCGACTTCACTAACCATTCCAAGTAATCAGAACCCTTTTTAACATTCTTCTCGTCAGTTTTACGGATATTATGTACTTCGTCAATCACAATCAACCGATTATCAAACTCTTGTCGAAGTCGTTGAATGACTCGTTGATTCAATGTAAATTTACCACGATCTCCAACCAATTTCATCTCTTCTGCATATTTCATCTTCTTCATAATGTAATTCGCAAACTGCTCGTAACCAAGGAACATATAATTCGTATTGATTAGACCATTTATTTGACTGACTATCTTCTCTTTGCTGATACCGCGCATGCTCATTGGATTAATCTCTTTCAGCAGAGTATTGCCAATGCAACCACCAATTGTCCAAATTCCATCTTGTTGTTTCAGTTTTCGTTCATCGAACAATTGACTTCGGAAGTTATCCTGCACATTCTCAGATGCAACAATAATAATCTTCTTACTGAACCCAACCTGTTTGCTATAAATTCGCATTTCTTCACAAACACCAATCGCGCTACATGTCTTTCCGGTGCCTAGACCGTGATAGAGCAACAAGCTATTATATGGTGTTTGGAACGACAAAAAATTTTTGACAAATGCTTGATGAGGTTGCAATTCGAAATCAGCCTTCGCCAGTTCATTTGCATGCTCCTCAATATCCTCGTAAATATCTCCGTCATATTTCGTTTCGTTGAACTCTTGCTTGGTTGCAATTTTTATATTAAAGCTCGTGTCGTTCATGTTCGGATAGAGAGATAGATTCGCATCTGGTTGATCATTTATGCAATTTCGTTCAACTTGTTCCTTCTTCAACATAAAATTGTTACAAGCTTCGTTGGAATACATGTTGGTATTATTACAATCGAGACTGCTCAAATCTTTACCAAGGTCATAATCACACGAATCAATTACAATTGCTTTTTCTTCTGGTTCAGATGCAGAGTCGGTTTCTATATTTTCTACAATAAGTAATGGTTTTGGTTGGATCGGTATTGCCAATTGTTTTGCGATATACTCAACATGTTGGTTTGCAGTTGCATCAACTATTGGAGCAGAAGGAGGAGGAAGAGGTATTGCAAGAGGAGGCTCCACAAGCACAAGAGAAGCAGCCAGAGGAACTATAGGTTCGCACTCGTTGGTTTTCTTGTTTTTGCGGGTCCCATTTGGACATCGAACATTTACTTTTTTTCGTGTTTTGTCCCATTCCTTCGTTCGTTCTTCAACAATTGGGAGAGGAGGAGAAGGTATTGCAAGAGGAGGTTCCACAAGAGAAGCCACCAGATGAACTATAGGTTCGCACTCGTTGGTTTTCTTGTTTCTGCGGGTCCCATTTGGACATCGTTCTGTTATTTTTTTTCTGCTTTTCTTTTCTATTGGGTTGTCTAACATATTTATATTTATATATTATGAATATAATCTATATTCTTGGAGAACGTTATTAATATTTGTAATTAACTTCTTCTTTTCTAAATTGTATGGTCTTATTGAATTTAAACATTCATCAAATGTTTTCCAATCTAACTTACTGACCTCATTTTTCTGATAATTACTCAGATTCGCAGTGTAGTCATTTAATAATGCCAAGAAATATTTGTGTTTATACGACTTGTGATTTGTACCAATGAATATTTCTTCAAATGGGAGAACATTTTCCACAACCGATATTTTATTCTTTGGTAATCCAGTTTCTTCTTCAAATTCTCTTAATGCACATTCGATATCCTTTTCTTTAGGTTCGCGACGCCCTTTCGGAAATTCCCATTCTGTCTCACACCAATCTGTAGTGCTTTTCAATATTAATTCACTCAGAGTGATTCTTTCATCATTTACAATAACACCTGATCTCAGTAGTTCCATTTTTTTAGAAGACGCATATTCTTCATTTCTATACTGTGATTTAGAAGTATCTCCCCACATCTGTTTCCATAAATATTCAAATGGTTCTTCTTCGATTCGTTCTCGTTCAATATTAGACATTTCATCAATCATACCCTGTATCTGATTAATATTGTAAGGCGAATATTTACCTCTCAAGAAGTCAATGTACCCAAAACTGTCTTTTCGTCGAATCATCAAATACTGCAGTTTTTTTTCATCGTATCTGAAAAGAACAATACCGTAACTTGTAATCGGTAACTTACACTGATGGAAAATATGACCTTGTTTTCCACAATTATTACATACGCTTGTATTTTTATTCATTAATACCAAACCTAAAATATGTTTAAACCGTTTATTTTTTTTAAATACGAAATGTAAATGACTTACCTCGATCCAAATGTATGGGGACCACATTATTGGTTTTTCTTGCACACAATTTCAATGACATATCCTCATCATCCTAACGCGGTAACAAAAAAGAAATATTATGAATTCATACAGAATCTCCCTTTATTTATACCGGTTGAAGCAATGTCTGGTGAGCTGAGCAAGTTAATTGATCAATATCCAATTACGCCATACCTCGATAACCGAGAGTCCTTCATTCGGTGGGTTTGGTTTATCCACAACAAGATGAATCAAAAACTAGAAAAACCCGAAATATCATTAAGTGCGTTTTATACACAGTATTACGATTCTTACAAATCCAATAACATAAAACTAGCAGAGTATTATAAGTTAAGAGAGAAGCTAATATATGGTTCCCTTGTATTCATTATGATTGGTTCGATTTATTATCTATATGACAAATAAAAAATAAAATCACAGTTTAATATAAGTAATCAATAATGCAAAACAAAAAATACAAAGCATGTAAATCAAAAACACGAAAAAATGGCGGTTCAGTTCTTGCATCGGGTGGCTTCGGTTGTGTATTTAGTCCAGCATTAATATGTAAAGGGAAAACAAAACGAAAACGAAATACAGTAAGTAAGTTAATGACGGAGAGACACGCACTTGAAGAGTATAACGATATAAGTAAGATCCGCGATCGCGTAAAATCTATTCCAAATTATAAAGATTATTTCTTAGTTGATGATATCAATATTTGCACGCCCAAACCTCTCACAGCAAGTGATCTTTCAAATTTTAAGAAAAAATGCACAGCGTTACCTAAAGATAATATTACTGCCAATAATATTAATAATTCGCTTGATCGCATTCTATCGTTGAATATACCTAATGGTGGTATTGATGTAGATGATTATATATTCAAGAACGTGGGATTTAACAAATTATTGAATTTAAATACTAAACTAATAAATTTGTTAAATAATGGTATAATTCCAATGAATAAACGTAATATATACCATTGTGATATCAAAGGAACCAATATACTGATTGACACGACGTCATTCAAAACGAGGTTGATTGATTGGGGACTTTGCACCGAGTACAAACCGTTCGAATCAGGTGTTATTCCGACCACCTGGTATAATCGTCCGCTTCAATACAATGTGCCATTTTCTGTAATATTATTTACAAACATATTTAAAAAAAAATACAGAGATTTTATTGAGAATGGTGGTAAATTTGAACGAAATGAGCTCAAGATATTTGTATTGGATTATATTCAAGAATGGAAGAAAATTAGAGGTATTGGTCATTATAGAGTGATAAATGATATAATGTACATGTTATTCAGCAATGATCTGAAAATAAATCAGTCGTTGAAATGGAACGTCATTGAAAAAAAATATACTATACCATACATTGTAAATTATCTTGTCGAAATTTTAATTCGTTACAAACAACCCAACGCCGGTAATGATTACGATTTAAAGCCATATTTAAATGAAGTATTCGTTAATATTGTTGATATATGGGGGTTCTTATCAACATATACAACGATTATTGAATTATTATTCAATAACTACAATGTATTGAACGAGAATGAAGTCAAACTATTTAATTTAATCAAGCAAATACTGATTGAATATATGTATAAACCAAGAACTGAACCAATTGATGTAACGAATCTAACAAACGAGCTTTCGAATTTAAATACTATATTCGTAAAAGGGATTAATTTTAATAACAAAAACATTATTTACGATGTTGTAAATGTCAGTTCAAAAATTAGCTACAAACGAAAAAATAAAAAATCACGTAGAGCTCAGCCTTTGTTGATACTATCGAAAAAATCAAATACGCTCATTAATGAAGTCGCTAAGAATTATATGTAATATACTTGATTGTGTTGAATCAAGTATATGTGCAAATGTATGTGATCAATATAAGATGTATTTATTTAAATATTTTGTGCATTCAGGCGGTAAATAGTCATTGTGATATGACGAAATTCTGCTAACCGGATTGTCTTCTCGATCAAACAAATCATTTGAACTATTCACGCGCTCTTCGATCTTAGATAAGTCTGTATATTCAGCAGTATTGAATTCTTGGTGTGCAAAATTCACGATCTTGTTTCGGATGAATTGTTTGTTGCCAAAGTAGGATAAATGCCACCCCCCTTTTTGTATAACAGGGCAATTCATAAATCGATAACCTTCACAAGGTATGCCCTTTTGTTTGAATACTCCATATGAGACAATCTTGGGAAAATACCACTTATTAATAATCTTCGAGTTCAAGTTGTAATAATAAAAGTCCATTTCTAGCATGTTCGCAGTAACCTGTATTTCGCCTGACTTGATTCGCGCAAGAGTTTGAGGGTCAGGGATCTCATCCAAATCAGTGATCGTAAATATGTCGTCGTGACTAAGATTTAATTTAGATAAACCACGATCAATACAATTCCGTTGAAAATGTTCGTTTTCCCATTGCTCATTCTTTGTATAATCAATATTGGGGTATTTGAATGGAAAATCATCGACGATAATATGTATAATTTTATATAGAAACTTAGAAAAAGGTTCTAGATGTTTATTTTCATCAAAGGTACATCTTTTTTCTTGTCCAGAAAATGTGTGTCTTGACTCTACGATAACAAACTTATCCACTAAATGATCTAATATATTCAGACGATATGTAAGCATTTCGAGTTCATTGTAAAAACCAAAACAATCAATTAATTTCATATGATTTATTGTTTATCGTGCTTTTAAGTTTTTTATTTAGATTAGTTATCTTATATTTAGTTTATCGATTGTAAAAACAATGTCATCATATTTTCCTTTTTTTTCTCTCAAATCATATACCTTAACAAACTCTTTTAGGTGGTCAGGGACTTCATTTTTAAGAATTTCGATCCAATTCCAATTTTGGACATCTTCAATGATTAATATTCCATCATCAGTCATTATCTGGGAATATAATTTTATGAATTTCTTCATGCTATCTAATGTATGAGGTCCATCATCTAAAAGAAAATCAAATTTGATCTTTTTACTCAAAAAATTACTATTGAAATAATTTTCATTGTATGCGTCGATAGATGTAAATAAATATATTCTTTCCTTATTTTTTATTTCATTTGTCATATTATTATTATCAATACTATCATAATCCAAGCCATAAATCATTGCATTTTGAAAGTAATCATGCCACAACTTTATACTTCCACCGCGATATATACCAACTTCTAGAATATTTTTTGCGGTTTCCTTTTTACTACATAGTAAATTATGATATAAATCTAAGTAAGAATGATCAGTGTTCTTATCAGTAAGTTTATTATCTACTAATTCTGATAGCATTATATATAGTTATTTACTAAATTATACCATTAGATTATACGAATCATCATTTTGTATATAATAAAGTATGTATTTTTTATTCCTTGATTATAGTAATGAGGATTGAGATATTCATTTTTTTGGCAACAGCATTTTTTATATACAATAGCTATCATGATGGAAAATATACCAAGATGTTGGTATCCTATAAGAAATATTATCAGATGGCATTTTATGTGGTTTTAGGACTGGGTGTTTATTTGACATTAAAGCGAAGTCCGACTCAAGGGAAAAATATGTTGGTCTGCGCCAATAATGTAGTCAAGTATATGCCAATCGACAAATCTTCTCTCGAGATGCTTTCTCCTATCTTTGATTTAACCGGTAGTGGGTTCATGGATGAAGGTCCTAGATTTGCTAGAGGGGGACAAAATTCAATGGGGGGAGGTCAAAAAGTAAATCGTTCTGTCAGTGGAATGAAGAAGAAATATGTAGCATCGCAACAAGATTGGAAGTGCGGGGAATGCAGAAAACAGTTAGACTATACATATGAGGTGGATCATAAAATTCGTCTAGAGCACGGTGGCGGCAATGATGTCCAAAATCTAATTGCACTTTGCCGCGAGTGTCATGGCAAAAAAACTGTGTTAGAGACCTTTTAGCATTATTAGAATAGTTACGGAACAAAATAATATTGCTTTATTATAATGTCATCAACCAAACAAATGAACAGCATACATATTTTACAACCAAACCTTTTAGTTAATGAACCAAGTGTTTTTTATCCAATATTATCACTATTGATTTGTTTGATTATTTTCATATTGGTCTTCGTTTTTAAAAAAGATTCGATTACATCTCTTATAAAATTATCTATCATAAACGGCGAAAAATCTAAAGATGCAGAAAATCTTGATAGTCTAATGGTACTGGTGTCAGTATTTTGTATTTTAATTTCATCATTTATATTGATTCCAGCGTTCAGTGTCATAAAAACACTTTTTATTGAGAGAAATATGCTAACGGTATCTACAGTAATTGTTTATACCATATTCTTGGTTCTATTATTCACTTTATTACCAAAGGATATTCTAGATACATATTCAAATTACATTACACCTTTTACAGTTTTACTCGGATTTATTTTATTGATTATTGGTTACGCAGATGGTTTCTTAAAATCTGGTTATATAGAATATATTCGTTCGATCATTCTTTTCACTTGTTTTATTACGTTATTGACCGTTTTTTACGAAATTGATCCGGGTGGTAAAATCAAAGATTATTTTAACAGCAACGCACTCTTAACTCAAATACTTTTGGGGTTTTCTGGGATATTTGGAATTTTGTATACGATGATAAGTTTGTCTATGTTTTCATCTGTAAAAAGTATAGCCGAACCAACAAATACGAACAGGTTTATTGGACCTGGGCTATTCGGATTGGTTTTATTTCTATCTTTATTTATTTATGGTATTGAATATACGGATTTTTCAAAGGAAAAAACTCTCGTGACAGGTGTTATCATATTGTCATTGATCGCAATGTTTTTATGGAGCATTTTGTTTGGAGTTGGGCTTTCAAATGTTAATGAAAAACCGCCAGATATAAGTGGATATAAATCATCATTGTTATTGTTATTTGGTACAAGTATATCTTTGGTAATAGCCCTATGGTTTATTCAAAATCTAAATAATTTGCCGTCGGTGTTAAATGGCATAGAATGGTTTTTTGGTATAATATTTTTTATTGTATTATTAGTTATCGTTTATAAGATACTTACTACAGTGTATAGCAGAGTTCTACCAAGAGTAATAAAACAAAATGTTATAAAAACTGATTTATTTTCGCGATTGTCGAATGAATTAAAAGAAACATCGATGAATAGTCTTCTTGCATTAGTAAGTGTTATAGCTGCTTTTGGTATATATTTTATTGGACCGGTTATATACAATAAATATAGTATTAGTGGGGGAAATGTTTTGTTATCCGACCCGTCAAATTTGAATGAACAGAATACATTGGCAACATATGAGGAGTTAAACGGACCAGTTCCAGAAACGGAACCAACCGAGTATGATGGCGGCGCAAGTCGAACATTCAACTACAACTATGGTCTCTCATTTTGGGTTTATGTCGATTCATCTGCTCCTAATACAAATCCATCTTATTCTAAATATACATCCATTTTGAATTATGGTGGAAAACCCAATATCTTATACAAGGCAAGTACTAATACTTTAGTAATCACATTTGATGATAAGTCTGTAGTGACAGACCAGGAATTAGATAATATCAACGAAACAAATGATTTTGGAAGACGGATTGTTTATAAGAAGGAGAACTATGTTTTACAGAAGTGGAATCATTTTGTGATCAATTATAGTGGCAGATATTTGGATGTATTTTTGAACGGCGAATTAGTGAAATCTAATATCAAAGTCGTACCCCATATGAATTTAGATTCACTTGTGAGTGGATCTGAAAATGGAATATATGGCGGCTTATGCAACATCGTTTATTATAAAAACCCATTAACAATCACAAAGATATATTACATATATAGCACACTAAAAGATAAAACACCGCCGGTTCTCTAGTTTTATTTGAACAACCTGTTAGGAATTTTCTAAATCTATAATATACAATGTCTCCAGTGATTATTTTCATTTTGATACTTTTAGTCGTATTATTGATCGTTTATCTAATTCGCTATACAATGGGGAATACTAATACATTACAAAGTGCTGTAAAAAGTGGCCAGGATATGACAACATTTACTGCAAAGTCTTTAGCTTCTTCAGATACCCCTTCTAGTAATTTTTCGTATTCTATTTGGTTTTATGTGAATGACTGGAATTATCAGTATGGAAAACCCAAGGTTCTTTTTGGAAGAATGGGGACCGCGTCGGCCACAGTTGATCCATTGACTGGAATTAGTGGTACGGACCCATGCCCGCTTGTCAAGTTAGGCAACCTCGAAAACAGTGTAGAAATCAATTTATCGTGCTATTCTACTACCGATAGCACACAATCTACAGTGAGCAGTTGTATTGTCGCAAATATTCCAATCCAACGATGGGTGAATTTAGCAATCAGTGTCTATGGCAGGACTTTAGATGTTTACATGAACGGTAAATTAGTCAAGACTTGCGTACTGCCAGGAATTGCAAAAATAAATAATAACTCCGATGTGTTCTTGACACCCAATAAAGGGTTTGATGGTTGGACATCTAAGTTTGCGTATTTTCCTACACCGATCAATCCCGAGGATGCATGGACTGCCTACACCAAAGGCCCTACTGGATTAATGTCTGGTTTATCAACATACCAAGTTCAGATGTCGTTATTGAAGAATGGTCAGACACTCAACAGCGCCGCTTTTTAAAATTTTCTTGTTTGTTTAATATATATATATATGAATTTAGCAAGCAATAGATTTGTAAATGATGGAATTAGTAATAATATTAATCAATTAAGTGAAAGAGCGAAAAAATTATTTTCGAATACAGCGGATGCTTTTAAGAATAATCAGTTCTCTAACACTTTTTATAATGTAAATAATTCTTTAAGAGGTCAAATGAACCCAAATGTAAATAAACCGTTGTTCAGCAATTTCGCGAACCCGAATTTTTTTAATTTCTCAAAAGTGAGTGTTCCACAGGGGTTTTTAGAAGCAAATGCTTTAATATCGAAATTTGCCTTCTTGATTCTGATATTATTGTTATTTTTGATATTACTGCGCGTAGGTATAAGCGTGTTATCCTATTACTTGAAGCCAAATGAATCCCCTCATCTAATCAATGGAACTGTGAATGGAAAGCAGATGATTGTTATCCCTCAGGACCCGAGCGATTTGAAGGCGAAAACAATCTACCGCTCAGTGGATCAAACAGCCGGAGTTGAATTCACCTGGTCTGTATGGATCTATATTGAGGATTTAACTTATCAGCAGGATATGTATCGCCATATATTCCACAAGGGTAACAACAACTTACAAACATCGGGTGCGATGACTGGAACAAATGGTCCAAATAATGCGCCAGGGTTGTATATTAAACCCAACTCGAATACGCTCGTTGTAATGATGAACACATTTGATGTCATTGACAAGGAAGTTGAAATACCAGATATTCCGTTGAATAAGTGGGTGAATGTGATCATTCGGTGCCACAACATGACATTGGATGTTTATATCAATGGAACAATTGCGCGTAGTATTGAATTGTCGGGAGTCCCCAAACAAAATTATGGGAATGTGTATGTTGCGATGAATGGTGGGTTCGATGGTTACATTTCCAATTTATGGTATTATAACTATGCTTTAGGAACAACAGACATTCAGAAGATTGCTACCAGTGGCCCAGACACGAAAATGATCGGCTCAAATGGAATGAATATCAAGGACAGTAAGTATTTGTCGATGCGGTGGTTCTTCAACGGATCTGGAGGTGGATATAATTCGTAATAAACTAAAATATATTGATTATTTTATAATCAATCAATATATGAGCATGATGCCATTGTATATTCCAAATCCAACCAGAGACTGGTATAGAGTCCAACCGGTTTGTTCTTCCATTGTTTCAAATTCTAATTTATCCAAACAAATGTTGGAGAAAGGCAATGTATTGCAATACAAGAAGAATAGTTCGAATTTAACCAAAAATCAAAAATATGCATTGATTGCCAGAGGAAAATGGACAAATCGTACCAAGACATATGCGAGTCAGAGTGATGTGTGTAGTAATCCAAATACGAATAGTCTCCTCCGAGTAGGAGCTGTAAATATGTGTTATGGAATAAGTTCCTCTTTCCAATATGATATGTTGAATCCGTTTCAATGTAAAGAAACCACGTGTTACGACCCTGCTGAAAATATGTCGTTTAATACCATTGTTGATGGTGGGAATTTAATAGGAACCGTTCAAGTGAATCCTTGCACCCAAGCGCTTGAGAAACGGACATATACTGATCCGTGTAATTTGACGAGTGCGTCGGATGTTCCTGGACCAATTCAGACCCTCTGTTGGGATCTTCGTTTGGAGCCATGGTATCCAATGCCGCGATATACAATGAACACCGGTGCCGAAAAATGGCCAACGAATCAAAAAAATTTCAATGTTGCATATGTTCCGAAATTGGTATTGTATGCAAAGACTTCCAACTCCGTAACATTAACTTGGACCTATTGTTTTCAAGTACAAACTTACATATTGTATCAGAACGGAGCTAATCCAATAAATGTAAGCGGTCTTACTCCTTATACTGTATCCGGACTAACGACTGGTCGGTCATATTCATTCTATATTGTAGCCGCTGTCACGAATGCTGTATCTGGACCATCCAACACAGTGCAGGTTACTCCATCTTGATCTTAGGCCCTCAATTTGGGATTGACGCAAACATCTTTTGTAGAGAAAATATCGCCGGACATACAGTCATCATTTGCACCAACTTCGACACACGATCGTACCCCGCGATCAGAACCAACTAGACACCACCCCGATTTTCCAGCACCCTTTTGGATGTTGCTGTCGGTATCATCCGCCGAATAGTGGGTGTTGTCATCGCCCGATTTTTGTTTTGTCGAATTCAGCGCACGATTCAGAGTGTTACTCTGCATTATATCCGGATGAGGAATCGAGTCCTTCAAATCCATTCCGCCAGTGGTTATCTTCTGAACACCCGTCAAACCAGCATTGATGGTGTCAGCAGTTGTTCCGACTACCGCCTTTGCACCTTCGGCTGTGACATCGACAACTTGAGTAGAAACCTTTCCAAATATTCCAGCTAATAATTCAGTAATCGGTTTCAAAAAATCGGATATCTGTTGAGTGCCTTTTGCTAAATAAACAAATATGTTCATTCCGAGAAATGCGAAAATGAAGATAACAATGACCCACGTCGTCCAACTGATTCCACGGATTTTATCTATGAATGATGAAGCTCCCGTGGAAGCGGCGTTGCCGGTATTTACGGTAAATGTCGATATATCGTTTGCTTTGTTGTCCATTATACTAAAAATACATATATTATTTTTTAGTATAATTACTTGATTTATTTGAATGTCAATAAATACAGGAATTTGTTGAGATCGCCTAATATCTCATCTCGAATATTCATGAGATCGGTATCATTCATCGACGCAACCGCTTTATTGGTGTTCAAACTTACCAAGTATTTCTTAAATTGCTCGATTCTCAATTTCAAGCTAGCGGGCGAACTCAGATCAACGAGAGAAATAGACCTCTTCTGGGTCAAATTAATGCGCGTTCCCGTCTTACCCAGTAACACCTCAATAAAATTATCGATGTGTTCGTTCAGTGAATCATATAGTTCATCAGTCGCCTTGTGTGTCGCAAAACTGTGTGTCTTCCAGTGAAACAGCTTCACCATCATCAACATTTCTAAAAAATAAACAGTGATTTGCTTGTCGAAAGAGGAACTCAATTGGCGGCGGTTCATCGTTCGGTTCTTTGTTGGACGCATCGTTCTGGTTTTTGGCATTTGTATAAAGAGAGATTTAAAAGTTACACGCGTGGAATAAATGTCTCTCCAAATGTGTTCATTTGTTCCAGTTTCTCAATAGTCTTTTCTAAATTGCTCGTTTGGACATTTGTGAAAAGATAATCTGTTCCGGGAGAAACTTCATTCTTCTTAATCTGTTTGTATATCAAATGAATCTTCTTAATCACTGAGGCGACGACCTCCTTCTGTTTCTCCCGGATGATTTCTTCTTCGATCGATACATTCTCACATAGGAGTGATACAACAAAATACAAAATGTATTTGCGTTTTCGATTGCATCCACTAGTATATTTCAATGTGAATAGAGAGAGTAGCGCTTTTATGACCTTTTGTATTAACTTATTCTTATTACCACCTCCATTCTTTCCGATCCGCATATCTATTTCTTTGAAAAATATATCCCATACAATCCAAATCAGATCCATTTGGGATTTATTATCAACTGGAACATAACTTCTTCTCTCTGCTTTGCATTTCTCTTTTTTGTTTTTGCAAATCGTTTCATATTCGGATATCCATTCGATCCAATAACAAGCATTGATTATGTTCTTCCCTTCTTGAGATATATTGTAAGCAAGTTCATTAATTGCAACAAAGAGCTCCTTGGGATCATCGGGTTTAAAAATATTTTGAGCGTAAGTGATATTTGGGGCTTTGAATCTATCAGTCATTTGCGTCATGTCGAAATCAACTTTTTTAATCTTGATATTGTCGAAACTGTGCCTTCGTTTGGCATCGCACAATACGCACATAATCTCACAGAAGAGCGATCGCATTTTTTCACTGTTCCTCATGCGGATTTCGTTACCAGCGTAACCATTTGTCATTATTTCGCGGAAATTTTGTATTCGCAGCTCTAAATAAATCGCAATTTTAGGATTGCCTAAATGAATGTATTTACTGTAGAATAGAATGATGATCTCCCATAGATCGCTATAATGACCAGCGCAAATGAGTTCAGCGCTCCAGTAACACGCCTGTTCGATTCGTGAATTGATCAAACTATTTAGCAATTCTTTACGTACATCGGTCTTCTTAAATTTTGAAAATGTGATACCCCTGAATTCAGATGCACTTCGGAGATCGTTAATTTCTGAATCGTTATTCATATAACACCTTTGGACATTTAAAACGACAATTTTACGGAAAAAAATAACAACAATACATATAGATGAAGGGTTTTCTCAAAACATATAATAAATTATCAAATTTCGGAAAGTTATTACTATTTGTTGCATTGTTACTAGCACTAATTATTTTTTTCAAGAGTACAACTATTAAAGGTAACATTAACCGCGAAGGATACGAACAAAATGATCAATACTCATTCAAACAAGGCAATGAAGTGTATGATGATTTTTACGCAACAATTTATGATTATCTTGTGTTCAACGAAATGAAGAATGATTACGAAATCGCCCAAATCGTCGGTAGAACAAAAACTTCGGAGAAAAGTGTAATTCTGGATGTTGGTTCCGGTACAGGACATCATGTCGCAAAACTGGCGGAAAAGGGGGTCAATGTAGTCGGTATTGATATTTCTCCCGCCATGGTGAAAGAGGCCAAAACGAAATTTCCAGAGTACGCTTCTAAATTCAAGGTAGGTGATGCATCGAACTTGGCGGAGTTCCACAACAATTCATTCACCCATATCTTGTGTATGTATTTCACAATCTACTACCTAAAGGATAAGCGTCAATTCTTCAATAACTGCATGGAGTGGCTCATGCCGGGTGGTTGTTTAATATTACATGTGGTGGATCGCGCCAAGTTTGACCCGATTTTACCGCCTGGCAATCCACTATACATAGTCTCACCACAAAAGTATGCAAAGGAGCGAATCACGAAGACCAAGGTCACATTCAATGAGTTTGTGTATAACTCCAATTTTTCTCTCGATGAGTCTAAAGACAAGGCTGTTTTCGAAGAGAAATTCAAGTTTAATGATGGCAAAGTGCGGAAGCAGGAGCAAGTGTTGTATATGGAGGATTCTGAAAATATTGTTAATATGGCGACCGACGCTGGTTTCGTTATTCAAGGCCAGATCGATTTGGTTAAATGTGCTTATGAATACCAGTTCCTCTATATTCTTGTGAAACCATCATAAGTTTAAGCTTTAGAGTAACTAACTCCGTTGAAGATTTATGGTGTATTTCTAACGCGCATTGAACCGTTAGATTTCGCTGAAGAAAACGCCCAAGAATTTGAATTACGGAGAAAGATAAAATGTCTAAAATGTCATGATTTCATTTGCTAAATAACCAACAAATAAAAATGGCGTTGCTATATGAAAATAATCGGCGTTTGAAATTTTATACATTTCTTCATTCAAAATGCTCATCACATGGGGAGTATTTTGAACGAGGAAAGGTGTAAAGTATAAAAAATAGACTTAAAAAGTTCCATTTAAAATATTCAAAGGTGTAACAATGGACAATTATATTGAAGAATGGATAAAACAACGAAGCTATTTTATTGCCATAATGTGTAGTTTTTCATTGTATGGATGGTCTCAGTGTTCATTACAACATTCCACAGAATGTAAAACATTGTACAGTATGAATTGTAGTTTGTTCATTATATATTTATGTTGGGATGCGTACAAGGTCTTTTATAAAAAACGAACTATTCAAGATAAATTAGTGATTCATCATATATTCTCAATGATTGGAGTAATAAATAATTTTTCATTGCAGACGAGTCATGTTATGTTATCACTTTGCATGTCATTAATGGAACATATATTGAAGAATCGGTATATCCCCCTCATCGTATATAGATCATCGTGCATATTATTTATTCGTATTCCAATTGCAACATATTTTATGTTAATAAATAATCCAAATACTGTTACATTTGGAATAACCACGAACAATACCCCATACAGTATTTGTTTTATAATTTATGATATTTACACATTGTATAGTTTATGGAAGCAGGCGATTCCATATATCCGTGATGTAATTCGAATTACACCCTTGGACATTACACATTTTCTATTTGAAAAACGCCCCTTCTTGGGTGTTTTCATAAGCGAAAAGTAATGGTTCTATACCACATCTCTTTACTGCGTTAGAAATGCGCAAAAATGATGTAAAAAATGCTCATTTTTTGAATAACGAATCAGTTATTCATAAAAAAATATGATCATAATATATAATGCGTCTTTTTGTTATGATTACAACAATATCAAATGTGTTGGGCATGTATTCAAGTGATGTATGGGAACATTTCCAATCTTATGTGGAAAAATACAATAAAACATATTCAGACATACATGAAACAGAGTATCGTTATACAATTTTCAAAGAGAATGTAATGAAGCATGAATTCCACAACAAACATTACTCAGACATATTTACTATGGGTGTAAATCAATTTACAGATATGAAGGAAGAAGAATTTTACGAATATGTTGGAAAAACAAGGAATATTAGAGATAGACGCTTAACCGAAAATCATACATACCAAAGGTATTTAGTATATGATCACGAGAAAAGCATCACTGCTAACGAATCTGTTTTTTCTCCACAAGATTTTTTGGGTTTCCAGACGAATATCCCAAAAGAATGGGATTGGACCTTGAAAGGAGCAGTCACTCCTGTAAAAAATCAACAACATTGCGGGTCTTGCTGGGTATTTGCATCAGTTAGCGTATTGGAAAGTTTATTCTATATTGAAACAAACAAGTTATACTCATTTTCAGAGCAATTCATCGTCGATTGTAACACTGGATTATTTGCCGAAGAGTTAAATCATGGTTGTAAGGGCGGAAGTCCTGAAAATACATATATTTATGGTCAGTATGGGTTACATTCTGGTGTGCGGTATGAGGAAACATATCCTTATTTAGGAAACGATGGAGCATGTAATGCAAGCGGTTCATCGCCACTAATCATAACCGCTACATATATGATCAATCCTGGTGACAATGTCGCTCTCAAATATGCAGTTTATAAAAACCCAGTCGTAGCTGAACTTGACGCATCATCGCCTGAATTTCATCATTATTCTGGCGGAGTCATTACCGATATGAAGTTTGCGAATCGTACGCATCCAGATATGCATTATGAGCAATGTAGTTCCCAACAAAATAAGGCAAACCATGCAGTTGTAATTGTTGGTTATGGCACACAAATTATGGATGGGATATCCGTTGATTATTGGTTAGTCCGAAACTCATGGGGGCCGACATGGGGAGAAAATGGTTATTTCAAGATTCAACGCAGTTCTAAACCAAATGAACCAGGTGTTTGTGGAATTGCAAATACATGTGTGTTTGCTTCCGTGAAAAGCACAATTCCAATTCTTCTATCATCATATGAAAATAATAACAATGTTCTTGTAAAACGAATATTTTATGCGATATGTATATTGTTCTTATTATGCATTTGTTCCCCCAAGGGTTCTTGCACAAGAAGCAGTCGTTCCTATGAAATACTTGTTTAGAGCGATGAATGCAATATTGAATCTATTATATTTTTTTATCATATAATAATAATAATGAATGTTGTAATGAATGTAATATCGTTATATGTAATTGTATATATATTTTCGTTGCTGTATATTTATTTTAGATCAAAATTAAATTGGAAAATATATAGTGCGATAATTTCACATTCATCATATTTTTACTGGTTATCGACATTAGGATTTGAAATCACTACACCGTTTTATAAAATTAAGAATCTTTTTTTATTTCTTTTATTTATATTCTTTTATCCAATTTTATCAACTTTAAATATATCGATTGAACAATTATTCGATCATGAAGGTGAATTATATATACTACCTATAGCATTGGAACAAGATAAAAAAGGAATTACGATGCAAATGCAAAGTAAATTCTTTTGGTATAAAATATTTGCCAAACATAAATTGAATACACCCAAAATTTTTTACTATTGTAAAGACCAGAAACTTCAAATAATCAACGATGTACCTGAAAACGAACAAATATTTATTATGAAACCTGAATATGGAACTGAAGGAGCTGGTATTAAAAAATGTTCTGTCAAAGATTTCAATGAATATATAAAATCGATCAATACGAATTATATTTTACAAGAATATATCCAAGATTGTTTTTATGAAAACACCAGACATTTTCGAATCAATACTACATGTGTAAATGGCGTTCCCAAAGTGTTTAGTATTGATGAAAGAAAACAAATAAATAACAAAAAGGTTGCGTCAAATCACGCAAATGGCGGGATTGTAACCATATGTCATCACAACAAATGCGAATTCCTCTCGATTGTTGAACAGAGATATATAAAAAATGCATGTAATTCGTTGGTCAAGTTGCACAAAGACGAGTTTGATGTTATACCATTGATCGGATGGGATGTGTGTTTAACATGTAACGGTCCTTATTACTTTGAAGGAAACATTGGCGCAGCAATTGCAGAAGAAATATATCCAAAATATTTGCGTTTTATCGATGATTTGTATAATAAGATATAATTTCAAAAAAAACAGTATAAAACATATACGTGATTGTATATCACATGGAGTCAAAACCAAAGGTTGTTGAGGTCTTCATTGAAATATCCAAGAATTCACGTATTAAGTATGAATATGACAAGAAGAGAAATGCTCTCGTATGTGATCGCGTCCTGCACACACCCTTCTCTTATAATTTCAACTATGGGTTTATTCCCGATACGCTGAGTGATGACGGTGACCCAATTGACGTCGTTGTTCTCATGGATGATGAACTGGTGTCTGGGTCCTACATCAAGTGCATAATCCTCGGGTGTCTGGAAACGAGCGACGACAAGGGTGACGACCCAAAGCTGATTGCGTGTCCTTGCCCTCAAGTCGATCCGACTTACACATTCAGCGACATTAGTGATGTCTCCCCGCACACGATTGAGAAGATCAGATACTTCTTTCAGCATTATAAGGATTTGGAGAATAAGCATGTCACAGTCGGCAATTTTCTGAATAGTGCGCAAGCCTACAAGATTCTGGATGATTCCATCTGTAAGTCGCCTCTCTGAGCAAAAAATAAATGTAGGTATTCTGGTTTCAATTCGATCATATTAAAAAAATTTAATATGATAACAAATAATGATTGCTGTATTTATCATTCTCTTCCTAATAATCATGCTGATGAGTGCTTACATCAAATTCAAATTCGGTTTCTGGGTATCCCAGCCCGTCTTCCATATTTATGATTTAGCGTATATGCTGTACCCGCGAGGCATCATCAATCACGACCTGCCAGAGAAGAACAAATATACAAACTTCAAGAATATTGAAACCGTCGATTTCTCTAGACTTTCCGAACTAAAGATGACTCAGTTAGTCAATTTTATCAAAACCAACTACCTCAGGAATCGCAATAATATATACTCGCCTGAGAAGGAAAATGTCGTCCCTTATTTTACTTCTTTAAATGCTCCGTCGTTTGTCTCCTTTTACACCGAGCCGAATCTTATGCAGGAGTTAAGCCTTTGCATAGACAAAGACAACAGATTTCACGCAGTTAAGCGCGAAGGCACTATAATTGAAGACACTGAGATAAATGGCATAATGACATCGCGACCAACGAATATTAGCATCAAGACTGACGACCAAGAGGCCTCATCGTTTGACGCGTATTATGTTGATTACTTGTGCGTCAAGCAGGGAAAGCGGAAAAAAGGGATCGCTCCACAACTTATCCAAACGCATCACTACAATCAAAGTTACGCAAACAAAAATATATCTGTTTCACTGTTCAAGAGAGAAGATGAACTAACCGGAATTGTTCCGTTGTGCGTGTATTCCACATATGGATTTTCTGTGGATAAATGGACCAAACCGTCAGATCTGAATGCAGCATATATTGTGATGGAAGTGAATGCGCAGAATAGTCACTTACTGTTTGATTTCATTAAAACGAATAATTGGTCGTTCGACATTACTGTAATGCCCGAGATATCAAATATAGTTGAGCTTATTAAAACTCAAAATATATTTGTAAATATGATTTTGCTGAATGATCAAATCGTGTGTGCTTATTTTTTTCGCAAATCGTGTGTTTCATTTGACGAAGGAATGGAAGTGTTAAGTTGCATTTCTTCGATTAAAGCAGATTGCTGTTCGAATGATGTCTTTATTCACGGTTTCAAAATAAGTTTTTGGAATATCGCCGATAAATATAAATTTGGATTTTCGGCGGTAGAAGATATTTCTCATAACCGGATCATAATTGACAACTTGGTTGTTAAAACATGTCCGATTGTTGTCAGTCCAACGGCTTACTTTTTCTATAATTTTGCTTATCGCACATTCAAATCATCAAATTGCTTTATACTAAATTAATCTTTTTTAGAGGGCTTTTCAGACTTCTTGACGGGTGTCTTTCGCGGCTTCTTTTCGGGTGGGGCGGGAGCCGGCGGCGAAATAACAGTATTCTCTACAACAGTTGCTGCGGATGTCTTCTCCTTCTCCTTCTCATCTGCAATCTTGTCACACTCCTGACACACTCTCCCAAGCTCAATATATTGATCCCGCTGCTCCTTAGTAAGCTTCCTGCACTTACGAATCAACTTGTTAGTCAGATTCATATTGTAAATGTCATGTTTGAGCTCACTAGTGGGCTCAAACATATGACAGCCCACCTCGGTAAGGAATATCTGGTGGATCTTATTATAAAATAGGATGGGCGAACCTTCCTCGTCTAGTTCAACGATTCCGCAAGTGCAGTTATCATCGTGCTCAATATCACCCCCCTTCTTGCACTTGATGTCAATGCAATCCACATCATTCATATATTCTTCGAAGAATTCACTTGCAGACTCCCTGTCGTCAAACGCAAACAACTTTGGTGGATTGATGCGTATTGATACAGCACGGGTCTGAGTCTTGTGATCTTCTACACATTTTGCCTCATAACACCCTTCATGCTTGCAATGGACTACAATATACTTCATTATCTACTCTTATTATGCTGATACGGTTTAAATTGTTTTCGAAATAACATATTCACAACAACTTGTAGGAAAGTGGGTCAAAAAGTACCGAATGTTCGACCTCTCCTACGCGAGTATAAATTCCATTGGTTTGTTTTCATACACATGCAAATCGCCTAGTTTTATCATTCCGTTATAATAATCATCATTCGCCTTCTTCTGGTTAGCATTCAACACTAACCTTCTAATAAAGAACTCAGCATCTCGGACATCGTTAATTTTGCCGTTAGAACCCATGTTGCTAACGGGCGGGGTTCCATATTCGTCCTTATAATTGACATTACCTAATATATCTTTCAGATGGTTGCGTATTCTATTTGTATGGAAAGGTTCTTCTCTCCAAGGCATCATCGTCCATAGATCGTTCAACAATCGCAAATCATGACTCTGATTGTTTATAGAAGAACTAATATAATAATTATCTTCTGTTAGTGAAGGTAACATCCATCCATAACCACTTTGGTCCCCACATTCTTCATCTTCATTGCTATTATTACATTCTTTTTCATTGCACAAATCTTTATGGTATTTCTTGGAATTATATTCACTGTTCTGGTTTATAAATGACCTTCCGTAGTCAATCATCTTCGAAATATATTGACTTTTGAAACTGACAACAGAATTTCCATACAAATGATAATGGAACTGTATATATTTTCCATCGACCGGTTTATACAAAATGACATTGTTTCCATGTAAATCATAGTGCGTAAATTGAGACCGAAATTTAGACAAACCACAATATACTTGATAGATGGAGTATATAAAATCATTTATAATATAATCATGATCCGGGACAATACTGTGTACTTTATCCGCAATGGAATTAGCGCCTTTTATGTGTTGTATCAAAACGCACTGGTTTATCGAATCCGCACAAGAATTATCATACGCAAATTCATGTTCTTTATATGGAGTTAATATCGTATTCAAATCTTTAAACCCTGCTTTATTGTTTTGAAATTGTATCCTATAATTATCTGTTTTACACCACCGAACATTCAAAACGGAACAAAAAGACCCAATTAATATTTATGATAAATTACATAAATATTATGTATCATACTAAACTATGAATATTGATGAAATTATAAATAAAAATAAATCATTAGAAGATGAACTACAACAAACAAAAGAAGAATTAATTAAGACCAAAGAACACCTTAAGAAATATACATCCCCTGTAAAAAATAAAATATATTACGAAAATAATAAAGAGGCACACATACAAAGAGTTAAGGAATATAAAGAAAAAAATAACTATGTTTATGTTCCATCACAAGAACAAAAAAAGGAATGGGCGAGAACCGCATATTTGAATAAAAAAGCAAAATTAAAGAACTTGGAAAAAACAGAAGAAAATGAAATTGTTTAGGAATAATTATATATTTTAATTTAGTTAAACTATATAGAATTATTATCTTTAGGTATAATATAGAATGGAAGAAAAAGTAAAACCACCCGAGTTTTACAAATCTGTAAAAACCTCGCTAAAGAGCATACTAAAACACCCTGAAATAAACACAAAAAAAATTAATGACGTTGTTATCAAGGCACATAAAATTGTTATTCATACTTTACAATTTCTAAAATTATATTTACTTCATCATTATGATGAAAATCAACAAACCTTACCTATGGTTGATAAGAAGTTGATAAATAATGTTATGAAAGTTATTTGTGGCGTAAAGGAAGAAAAACGAGGAAGACCACCAAATAAAGATACCATTGAATTGAAAGATAAACTTACTTTGTTTTATGATGAACATTACAATCCATACACGCAAGATGATAAATTGGATTATACTTATATGAGCAATGTATTAGCATACCTAACCGAAGATATTATTACAATGTATGAAAATAACATACAATTACACTATGTTGATTATGTAGAACGCTTTGTAAATGTTGTTTGGAAAAAGAAAATGATTACTGATAAGATAAGAAAGTTATGTAAAACGAAAGCAGAACGAGAAACAAGAATAAGAAGTCTTTGTATCGAATTAAGAAAGATAAAAAATGATTTATTAAATGTTGATAAAACTGCTTATACTTCCAAATCATATTACCATGCTTGGATAACAGAACAAAAGAAACGCATACTTCCAAATAAATCCAAATTTCAAAAGGATAGCGTTTATTATGATTTGAAATGTAAAGTGATGGATTATTTTCCTTGTATGATAACGATGATGAAACAAGTTGAAAATGAGTTAGAAACCATAAGTAATGTATTTCCTTTACGGAGTGGAATAACCCCCTGTTATATTCGTTTGGATACCATTACTTTAGTTCATTTGCTTTTACGAAAAGAACAAGGAAATAAAGGTGATTATATTGATGAAGGAAACACCAAAAAGCACGAGGATAAAATATGGAAATTCTTTTTTCGCACGGAACGAAAATTATTTACCAAGACAAGTTATTCATTCCATCACATGATTTCAACTGATGGTGTTGGAGTAAGTATTTTATTTTTACGGAAGGACTTGGTTGGTAATAAGATACCAAATACAAAAAAGAACGCATCCAAAGAATTGTATATTGATGAATTGAATGATTATACTGATTTACAAAATATGAAGATTGTGGCAATCGATCCAGGAAAAGAAGACTTGATTTATTGCGTGGATGGCGCTTCCAAAGATTCTAATATATTTAGGTATTCTCAAAACCAACGAAGAAAAGAAACAAAACTGAAAAAATACAATAACATTATTCTTGCTATGAAAACCAATAAAATACAAGAAAAAACAATTATAGAATATGAAACCGAAATGTCTAATTTCAATAGAAAAATATTAGACCTTGTTAGGTTCAAAGAATACATCCAATCAAAAAACAGAATAAACCATATTTTATTTGGATTTTATGCGAAACAGTTATTTCGTAAATTAAAGTTTGGTAGGTATATCAACACAAAACGCAGTGAAATAAAAATGATAAGTAACTTCCAAAAAAAATTTGGAAATCCTGATGAGGTTGTAATTTGTATTGGAGATTGGGAACAGAAGAAACAAATGAAGTTCAAAGAACCAACCTTGGGAAAAGGGATGAGGACTTTATTTCGGAAAAACAATTATAAGGTGTTTTTAGTGGATGAGTTTAGGACCAGTTGTAAATGTTCCAATTGTAATGGCGGCGTTTGTGAGAAATTCAGGATACGTGAAAATCCAAGACCAAAAAAGGATGATATGCGGTTGGTTCATGGGCTACTACGCTGTAAGAGCGGTTGTGGTTTATGGAACAGAGACCGCAATGGTTCATCCAACATCTACAAGATAGCGGAAACATCTATAAATAAATTAGATAGACCAAGTTATCTATGTAGAACAATTAATCAAGCAGTTTTACCGAATTGCTATAAACAAACTATACAATGGGATGAGAAACCCAACCTTAAACTAATTAAAGTGAAACGACTAAAAATTGTTCCGTTTTAAATGTTCAAAGGTGTATATTCATAGTGTCCATATGTCTCTATAAAACATGGTATTCTTTTTGCAAACTCATTGATAATAATTCCTACAAAATATTCATACATCAAGTTATCAGACATCTTTTCTCTTGACGATTTGAGGATTGCGTGTGCTTTGTAACCCTCCCGTTCATATTCAAGTTCCTTAATGAAACCATTCTCTGATACTGCACCAATAGCTTTTATATTTTTCAGATAATTAAACTTTGTAAATCCGTCGAAGAAGTCAAAAATCTTTTGCCGTTCTTTCCCAAATGCAATACAAACACCAGAATCGGAGCAAATGGCTTGTAAAAACATCGACCTGCGCTTGTTCTCCGTTTTCTTCATGAAATTTCCAATGGTTCTCGACGCACTTTTTTGAATATATTTTTGGCTAAAGGATCGTATGATCGCATTGTCGCTACGATTACTATCACTATTCTGACTCTTGCTACGATTATTTTTGCGTCGCTTACCGACACTTCGCTTACCGACACTTCGCTTACCCACGAGCCGCTTACCGATAGTTCGCTTTCCGACACGTCGCTTTTGCTTACTGTATATTCGCTGAGTGCTATCTGCACTAACAAATTCTTCGCTGTCTGCACTAACAAAATCCGACATTATAATACAAAGAGATTTTTTTGTAATATGTTGTTTTTGCTATTTTTTCACCTTTGCGCATGGAACCGTTACTTTTCTCTTTGAAAATTATCGAACATACTTGCCCGCCCTAGCAAACGAATCAACAACAAAAATGATGAAAATACCCAAGAACGAATATAACACAACCTCTTCGGTCACATTATTAGTCTTTACATCTTGTTGTTCTTCTAGTAAATTGATCATATAATTAAGCTTCTGCATTACAACATCTTCGCTTGGGTTAGAGAAAGACTGTTGTTCCGCAGAACCCTTGTAATATGGTTTGTTCGCCGCATTTTTGTAAGGTGAATTATTATTTTTGGAGTTCTTGTATCCAGGCAAAATCTTATTGTAATATTCTTCGACACTCTTATCGTCTCCATAATTGGAGTTGATATTATTCAGATCAAAATCGTTCTGCGACTCGTTGTTTGGCTCTGGCGATCTGCCAACCAAACCTCTAAACCCAGAGTTCATGCTCTGCATGCTTTCGGTTCGATTGACACCTGCCGATTCGGCAGGAGGAGGAGGGTTGAAATCGCCTAGAATTGGTTGATCCTGGTCATCCGGCATAGAATTGTGGATATTGCTCAAGACCGATTTTACTTTATCCGTATTTACATCCTCCTGTTTAGGATACCGTTTCTGTGTTTTGCTATGTGTTTGTTTCCTTTGTTCGACGATGTTATCATTCATTTCATTATTATCATTAATTGGAGCAGCATACATTGCTAAAGACATTCTTATTAAAAATTAAGATAATAATTTGAAAAAAGACACTGAAATAATGTTTTTCAAAAAAATTATATTGCAATATTTATATAATGTTGGGCATTAGCAATAAAAATACAGGCGCCGTCATCCTTTTACTCTTGATTCTTTTGTTGAGTCAATCGAGGATTCTGGATCTGTTTATAAATTCGGCTTTAGGAAGAGTTGCATTGATTGTATTCATATTGGCGATTAGTTATCTTAACAAGACCCTTGGTGTTATTTCGGTTTTATTGATTATCTTAATGCTAAGTAACAGCGGCTGGAATATCCTTGAGGGTGCAGAGACGATGAATGCTGCAGGCTCTACGGATTCCGCGGCTGCCACATCCACCACACCCACCACACCCACTACACCCACCACACCTGCAGTTGCCGAAGAATCTCCAGAGGACAAAAAGAAGAGAATCGACGACCTACAAAAGCAATTGGCTGATGCAAAGGCGGCTCTCTCTAACAGTGATCCAGAGGCTGAACCCAAGGTTACAACGGAGGGTTTCGACATCTTAGGAACAGAGCGCGATCTTCAACAGGGGAAGAAGGCGAACTCGATTTCCGTAGATTCTAGTTGCCGTAATTGTGATATGGTTTCTCCGGTGGAAGACAATTCTGTATTCTCCAATATGTTCTCGGTGTTCAAATAAATCATTGAATAGTTAAATTACAGTAAAGTAATGAAATTATATTTATTATGTATTATTTTACACCAAATCAACTTTTAGTTTGTCACCATCAAGATTTAGGTGATAGAAGGTGAATAATCAAATATTTTATAAAAATTGTAATATTCAGTTATTATATAATATGAGCCAGAGTACAGATATAACACACTTCCTACAAATGTGTTCCAGTGTTACCAGTATTTACACTACTTTCACCGACGGTCCGACTAGTTTATACGCTTCGGTCG
>TBL_comb47_HYPODRAFT_10001541_pt1 | contig 29848 bp, 27 predicted proteins | sample TroBogypolimnion_40_FD_10682 | JGI IMG/M metagenome (IMG submission 10682) | reverse complement strand
TCGTGATTTAGCGAGTTTAAACTTGGTATGTGATTTGTATAACCACACACGTAGCACCCAACGTGACTACTCTGACATTCATACCGACTTCACCTTAACTCCTGCGCGCTGGCTTGAAATTACCTCTAAAGAAGTATTTAGCCCTACTAATCTCCGCATCAGAGAATTTGAAAGTGGTCTTAAATTAAAAAGTGGCGATAAATGGACCTTACAACTCGCGAGTGATTTTGTGAGACACGAAGACAACGAATATCTCGCGCGTGCTACATACCGTCTGAATGAACAATTCGAATTAATAGGACTAGTTGAGTATGGCGCTAGACAACATGTCTATAACCAACGATCGATATCCGTTGTTCAAAACTTAGCTAATTTATGGAGGCTTGAATATCGTTTCACGGACAACCAAGGACCAAGCCGGGAAGGTCATATCAATTTCCAATTCCTCGTCGAAGCGCTGCGTTTCTAGGGCATGGACCATTTCTCAATCCATTCGCGCACATTCCTAGGAATGCTTGATTCGCTGGAAATCCATTGGCATAGCGATCTGAATTTACCTGCTCGTATCGAGCGTCTGATTAAATCAGATAAGCGGTTAGGATCTCGTGATCGGAAACTTTACCGTGAGTTAATTTACACAACCTTACGGTATTTACCGTGGGTTGAGCCTGTCTTAAAAACTAATCGTGAACTAGCGATACAACTCGTCGCATGGCTTAGTGAAGAAACAGCCGCTACTAAACACTTCAAAAAAGAAGCATCTGCTGGTTGGCCACTTCCCGAAGAATCCCTAGCAAAAAAAGAGTCAGCGGTTCGTGAAAAATTAAAACTTAGTCACTTACCAGCACTCCTCCCCGATTGGTTAAAAGTAGAAGTGCCAGACGTTTTTAAGACAAGCCACTATGCCTGTATTAATCAACGCGCTCCTTTGTGGCTTAGATTACAGACACAGAACCCTGAGACAGTTTTTGATGAATTTAACTCACTCGGCTGGACGTGGAGTTCGAGTAACATTCTGCCTTACGCACTGAAAATGCTAAGCTATGCCGATGTAACCAAAACAGATGCCTACTTAAGTGGTAAAATTGAAATTCAAGATATCGGCTCTCAACTTATTCTCGAATCAATCGGCTTAAATGAACCAGGTAGATGGCTTGATGCCTGTGCAGGAGCAGGTGGAAAATCACTTCAACTAGCAACGCTCATAGGTCCAAATTCGAAGATTGAATGCTTTGATATTCGCTTAAGTGCACTTGAAGAATTAAACCAAAGAGCACACCGCGCTGGTCTTTCGTTGGTTATTAAAACAATCAGCCAGCCTAGCGGAACCTACGACGGCGTTTTAGTAGACGCTCCTTGTTCAGGAACAGGTACATGGCGCAGGTCCCCTCACCTCAAATGGGTAACAACCCAGTCAAGTATTCGTGACTATGCGCATAAACAGTCCGAAATACTTAGCCAAGCGGCTACACATGTAAAAGTCGGTGGACGCTTAATTTATGCTACCTGCTCACTCTGCAGCCAAGAAAACGAGCAACAAATAGAACATTTCCTCAAAAATAACCCTAATTTTAGCCTCACCCCATTCGCTAAGCCTTTTGGTGGGGAAAATCGTCATTTTGGCCTCTTATTTTGGCCCGACACCCATGATGGAGACGGATATTTCGTGGCCTCGATGCTAAAGATTCGTTGATTTTTTAGTTTGCGGATAACAGTTAGCTTTCAAGACTTATACCGTGGTTCCTGATTCTGACACACGTATCAAATTGCCCGTATTCGAAGGGCCTCTCGATCTACTTCTCTTTCTTATCAGAAAGAATGAATTAGATATCTACGATATTCCTATAGAATCAGTCACCCGTCAGTACATCGCAGCACTTAAAGCGATGCAGGAACTTGATTTAGATTTGGCTGGTGAATTTTTCGTGATGGCTGCAACGCTCATGGAAATCAAAAGCCGCATGCTATTACCAAAAGGCCTGCACGCAATTGATCCAAATAGCGAAGAAGATGATATGGATCCGCGTTGGGAACTCGTTTACCAACTGCTGCAATATAAGAAATTCAAAGAAGCTGCTGAAAAACTAAATGATTTAAGTATTACACGCCAAAACCTGATGGACCGTTACGTTTCAGCGCGTGTAGAAAATACGTTAGATCGTCCCCTGCAGGCTTTAAACCGCATCGATGTCTGGAACACCTTTAACGTCGTACTACGCCGCTTAGCTGAAAAACTCGTAGTCGGTGAAATCCAAGATGAAGTCGTCACCGTTTCAGACCAAATGGAGTGGCTTATGGGTCGAATTAAAACGGAACGTAATTTTATCTTCTCTACCCTTTTCCCTGAAGGCGTAACCTTAAGACGTCTCGTAGCAACATTTCTTGCTATGTTAGAGTTAACGCGTCTTGGCCAATTACGTATACGCCAAAATGAAGCTTTCACAGATATACACTGCGAAGCTGTAGGTGAAAAAGCACCCGCGTTGGATATTCAAAACGCTTCAATTACAAGCGAATGAAAAAATCTACCAAACCTAAAGGACCAAGTGCAGGACTCCTCGGTGTAGGTCTAGATAACACCGATGGGCACAAACGCATCACTCAAGGTGATAAATTTGCAATCGTTGGTGGCTCTTCAGAAACCCACGAAAAAATGACGGAGACTGTCATTAAAACATTCGAAGAACTTAAAAGCCGCGGTAAACACCTTGAGGCAGTTGAGCCACAAGAACTTGCTGAAATTATTCATAAATCCTCACCCCGATAAACAACTCCCAAGAGTTGCACTTTCTCATAAATCACTTTTATTTTAATAATCATGTCAGAAAAAATTAGCCACCTTACTCAAGATACATTCAAAGCTGCCGTAGCAGCATCCAGCACTCCACTGCTTGTAGATTTCTGGGCACCTTGGTGCGGACCTTGTAAAGCCATTGCTCCAATCCTCGAAGAACTTGCAATCGAATACGGTTCAAAGTTAACCATTGCTAAAGTTAACATCGATGACCACGGATCCATTGCCGCTGATTACAACATTCGCGCAATTCCAACGATGCTTTTATTTAAAGACGGTAAGCTAGCTGAACAAATTGTTGGCATGCTTCCAAAAGCAACCCTCAAAACAAAAATCGATCCGTTCGTAAGTTGAACGCTTTAAGCCTTGTTTAGAACAAGGCCTAAAGAAAAAGTAATCGCAAACAAAGCGAGCAACTTTCCTGTATCCCCAAGTAGCACAATTTGCTCTTGGGGATTTTTACTTTTACTGAGTCGCTTGTAATGTGAAAAAGCTAGGGGTAAAAGGATAAGGGGAATAAATATAGCAGCTGAATATCCTAGGTACCACAAATACACAGGCATAAGAAAAGCAATGAGTTGAGATACAGCAAATTGGGCACGTGCGTAACCACGGCCAAAGCGAACCACGAGAGTGCGTTTACCTGCAAGGGCGTCTGTTTCCATATCGCGGTAATTGTTAACCACTAAGATATTCGCCGTGAGTAAACCAATAGGAACCGCGACTAAAAAGGCATCTAAAGAAACCGTTCCTACCTGGACGTAATATGTACACGTAACAGCAACGAGTCCAAAAAAGATAAAAACAAAAAGATCAGCTAGACCAGTATAAGCCAAAGCATAGCGTCCTGCCGTATACCAAATACCGCAAAGGATACTAGCCACACCTACCGCGATCATCCAGACACCCCCTCGGCTAACGAGAAAAAGTCCCAAAAGAAAGGCTGCACTAAATACAAGTGCCGTAGCACTGCGCATAGCCTTTGGTGTTACTAGACCAGAAGCTACTACACGTTTAGGACCAACGCGATTGTCCCCATCGGCACCTTTTTTAAAATCAAAGTAGTCGTTAGCGAAATTAGTACCGATTTGAATGAGCAGTGAAAAACTAAGAGCAAGTAAAGCAGCCACACGGTCAAAATGCCCTACTTTGAAAGCAAGCGCAGATCCCACCAGAACAGGCGATACAGCGGCTGGTAGTGTCTTAGGCCTAAGTGCTAAGAACCAGACCTGTAGCCTGTTTAGCTTTTTTAGCTCATTCATTTAATTGTAAAACCCGTAAATAAAGGCACCTCAAGACCTACGAGTTGAGGTAAGCGCTCATATATATCTCGGTTCGTTTTCTTGATAAAATGAGCCATGCGTTCTTCTACGGCTGATATAAACGCTTCTAGTTCATCCTGCTTACCTTCTGCTTCAATATGAACGCGTCCATCTGCTAAGTTTTCGACGTAGCCCGAAACATCAAATTCACGAGCGACTTCCAGGGCGGCGTAACGAAACCCCACCCCTTGTACTCGACCTTCAAAATAGGCGTGTGCATGATAAACCTCAGCCATGAGCTAAATCTTGAGAGCAAAGTATCCCAAAAGCAACCTATGAAGCTGGCTAAGAAAATACGATTTTCGTTTGCTTTTTTTGTCTTCTGAAGTTTCTTTCATTTTAGCTAATGGATAATTCTAATTCTGATAGTTCTTCAGATAACGAGTGGGAAGATCGCGGAGATGTCGCTTGGAATGAATTTGATTGGGAGCGCTATCTCAGAGAGCAAGATAAAGCGATAAAATGCTATGCTGATTTTTACGAAAAGCTTATCGACAGAACTGATCGCATTGATGTCGTAGCTGAAAAGATGGGCTGGGATAATGCTGAGATTATTGAAGAAGAAGATCCGACCGAGGAAGCCCTGGCTGAGTTTGATGACTCAATCGAATTTGAAGATACGGACGGCGTCTATACCCTTCACAAAAACCCTGTGTACATTGCTACCAAAGGTTTATTTTTAGGTTTAAACAAAGAATGGACCAAGCTATGCGCCGAGGGAAAGTCACTTCCAGCTCCACTTGCTATTAGCTATGTGACTTCGCTTCATCAAGGTGAAGAGTTAGCTATGCATGGCATCCATGCCCTAGAATTTGGTGATTATGCAATGGCAATTAGCTTATTTAAGCGGGCCTTAAGCTGCGTAAATAGCAGTATGGGACTCATTAATGTAGATAAAGCTAAGCTACACCCTGAGCTATCCGCTTACACTCCTTTAGCTTACCCAAGACTGTTTGATTTAAGGGAAATATGGCTGAGAGTGATAAACGAGTGCCGTAAAGAGCTAAAACGGCCTATTGATGAAGAGAACTAAGCCTTTAAAGGCAGATTCTACTTGCCCTAAGCGTTGGCTATCCGTTGCCTTATAGAACTGCCGTGGAGGGGTGCCTGAGTGGCCGATAGGGACGGTTTGCTAAACCGTTGTACGGGTAAAACCGTACCGGGGGTTCGAATCCCCCTCCCTCCGCCAGTTTCTTTATAGCCTAGAGCTTATATAAGCCTTAGTTGGAATTTTGTTTTACTGGCTTTTTAATATAGGAATCAAAAGGGAGTTTATCTGGAATAACTCTAACTGAAGTAGTCATTTTAAGTTTAGCTCCAGTAGGCATATTCCACGTTAGTTCTACAAAAAAAGCCGTCCAACCGGTTACTGGGTTTGGAACTATTCCCACATAGCACCCATCATTAGTTTTAATAGCAGGAAGACTTTTATAGGCTGCTCCTATTTTCATTAAACGAAAATCACGAGTGCTAGGATTAGTTGCGTACCATACAACGACATTATCTGGCTTAGTTTTAGTTAAGACTGAGATAGTCCCATTCTTCTCAAAATTCCACGTATAGGAAGGGATGGTATCGCCACGAATAAACGATAGGTAAAAACACAAAAGCGAATCATAGGCATCCGAACCACGTAGTGAGTGATCTGTATTAGGAACATAACGAAGATACTTAAGACCTTTTAAGTCATTCCAATAAAACTGTGACGAATCAGGAGGATAATACTGATCACCAGCAGAATTGATTATAAATTTAGGTATCCTAAGCCGTTCCCTATACTCATAAGGCTCCTCAATCTGCATCAACTCCCTGTACTTCGGCGTATCAACTAAGTCGTGTATTCCTATATTAGTATAAACGGCGTCAGCAGGAGACCAAAAGCCATAAGCGCGATACAGATGATCACTAAATTTATCAATATTGAGTACATCAATAACAAGAGGAATGATGGCTACTACCCTTGGATCTACGACTGCTGTAGTCCATGTAGTCCACCCCCTTTTAGATGCGCCTGATACGACAAAGTTTTTTATATCTAATAAACCACCCTTCTTAGATTTGCAAAACTCAGTCACTGCATCCATGGCTCTCACTGCACTCTTAGTCATGGGCAAGCGAGCAGGCCACTCATCATCACCTCCTTGTAAATACTTATTCCACGTATAAGCAATGATAGCGTCCTCTTTACGCAATTCATGATCATCATGAAACATAAGCGGCTGATTTGGGACCATCCGCAATTCAACAACGACACTATGTGTTAGAGCTGCAATCTTAAGTAAGTTAGCATCGTACTTTGTTGGCGCATTATCCAAGTTAGATCCACCTGTAATAAATAATAGTGCCGTTTTGTAATCTACTTGATCTGGCCTAATAATAGTTAACCAGTGCCTCCATATAGTATGATTAACTTCATTTTCAGATCTCCATGACTGGGAAGTAAAATCAAGTACTTGAACCGTTAGACTAGGAAGCCTATCTGAACGCTTTAACGTATAGTGAAATGCTTTATCTGGTTTTGCTATATAACGATCTAGCGCGGTTTTTTTAATCGAATAAACTATGTCCTTACTTACATCTTGCTTCGTGACATCATTAACCTGCGCACACACAAACGCTTCACTAAAGAAAGTAGTTAAAATGAATGATAGTAATAGTCTATTACTTATCATGCTTAGCCGTTAGCAACTCTAAGCCAAATCGAGTAGATACGATACCCTTACTTGATTCATATAAACAAATAATGTTGCCGTCTGGTAAAACAGCTAAATCAGAATAGGCACTCTTGCCAGACTCAATCACATGGTTAAGGACCCATGTCTTTCCATCATCTCTACTCATCTGAACGGTTAAATTTTCCCGCTTACCCCGACTAGCTGGTATCTCAACCATATTATCATCACGACCCAATGTATGTGGACAAGAATAGAGCAATACTCCTGGAATCGGTGGATAGTTTGTAATACTTGCCATACACTGAGGTTCCCACAGTTCGGATTGAATTCCAGGTTTACTCCAACCACTAGCTCCATCACTGCTTATAGTAACTAGTTTTCTATTAGCTTTTGATGTGTTTCGAGTAACAAGCATAACACGACCATCGCTTAATTGTGCAGCACTCGTTTCATTTGGATTACTTATATCTGCGTTCGGGGCGAGTGCCATTTCTCCAGCCTTCCATGTAATGCCATGATCATCACTAAAAATGGTAGCAGCAGCGGATGGCCCATGATCACCGACTTTTCCAAAAGCTATCCAGACAGGAACAACCAAACGGCCATTTTTAAGCTGAATTCCATGACCTGGTCCCGTTGCAATCACCTTCCAATCGTAATATTTTTTAAACGCCTCGAATGTAGCTGTAATCTCAACTGGTTTAGACCACGTCAAACCGTCATCCGTGCTGCGCATCGAAAAACAACGTGCGTAATTAATACAATATAAAAACTGAATATTCCCTGTCACACTATCTACGATAGCTACGGGATTATTAACTGTTTGCTCATGCTCTCCACCTAAAGGCTTATGTGGATTACCTTCAATTCTAGCTCCTGTATGAGCAATCACATTAAAAGGTGTCCACGTTTTGCCCTGGTCTTTTGATCTACGTAAATAAATTTCAATTTCACCCCAGTCTGCAGAACTATTATGCCTAGCCTCACAGTACGCCAAGAGTGTTCCTTTACTAGTAACTACTACTCCTGGTATGCGGTATGACTTTACTGCATTCATACCAAATGGAAATACATCTATTGTTTGCAGAGAACTCTCAGCAGACAGTCCAATAGATCCTAATATTCCAATAAGTATGAGACAGCGCAGTAGGCTTTTAATCATGAAAGCTTATAGAAATTAAATTTGGTTAAAATTTATTTTAGAAAGTACCACGCACACCAAAGTTATTATAATAACCCAATGCTTGTCTACGTGTATCCCTAGCAAAAGATGGTGTTGAAGGAGAATAACGCTGAGTTGTTTGCAAGAATCCACCGATATCCATTGTCGAGTAGTAGAGAGAAAAATGTTTACTTAGAACATACTGGAGCGACAGAGCATATCTATAGCGAGCTAATTGATAATTGTAGGTGTTTACTGGAACAGTGGCACTAGCAGCCTGAGCGCCTGTGTTTAAATCACCCGTGTATGTTACTGTAGTACGAATAGAGTACCTGCGACGATTTAAACTTATACCTGCTGAAGCAGATTTAGGTGTATAGCCAGAAAAGTCAGCTGTATGAGTCGAACTACTGAGTTGTATTTTAGTGGCATTCGCGAAAACTTGTAAACCTTGAGCCCAATGAGGAAGGAAAGTAAGGTTTTGACGATAGCTTGCCTCATAACCTTTAACCTTAGCATCGCCCCCATTGGCGTAGGTTGTTAATGTATAATTAAGCAACGATGGATCCCCTTGTAGTCCATATTGGCTTAAGAGGGCTGGAGTTGCAGCCGTACTAACTGAATTAAAGAAATTTTGAATATCCTTTTCAAATGCACCTACAGAGAAAAATGCATCTTTAAATTGATAACTCTCTAACGCCAAATCGTAATTTTTTGCAGTCCATGGTTTAAGAGCACTATTATTAACCGTTATGGTTGGTACTGCCACAGTGGTATCCGTGATCGTGGTACCAGGTATAATGTAGTTTAAGTTAGGTCGGCCTAATGTTAGCGCATAGCCAGCACGCATAATGAGTTTATCTGTAATGTTATAACTGGCATTAAAACTAGGATAAAAACCACTGTAGGTCGTATTTTCAGTCGTACCCCTGTAAACATACTGTAACNGTGCGTTAGTTAGTGCGTCAGTTGAAATTGGTATACGAGCACCTGTTGAACTTAATGCAAAACTTCCATCGGGATTTCTCTTATAAAGATTACTTACTTGGTTTAGTGGACCTGCTCCTTTATCGTTAGTTCGTTCATAACGCACGCCGGCTACCAACCATAGTTTTTTGTTAATTAACCGAGTATCTGCTCTTATATAACCTGCATTAATAAATTCACCTAGTTGGCGACTATTATTAACCCAATTCGTCCATGTGGTTGCTTTATTCTCAACAAACCAGGATGGATTTTGCTGGTATAATTGATAAACTTTTGCAGCGCTAATCCACTTAATTGGAAGTCCATATAATGTAGGTCCAGTCGCATTATAATTACTATCAAAAACATTAAAGTTACTCGCTAAACGTGATGTCGCATCGGATAAACCATTAGGCGTAAATGTAAATGTTTGAGAAAAAGTATTCTGATCGCTTTGTAAAACATCTGATAGATATCCGACCTTTAATGTAAGAGGTATTATAAAATCAAAATCATGAGTTAGATTAGCTCGAGTTCCATAACGCTGAGTTCCAGTATCGCCCCGAGAGTGTGTAGCGCTAACAATTGAATAATTACCACCATCCGCGAAGTTAACTGCACCACCTGATGAATTAGTAACAGAATAGGTAGTTGGCATAACACCATTAAAGTTCGTTCCACGAATGATTACATTAGATATCGTATCGGTAACCGTATTAAAGAAACCTTTATCGGTATCGCTCGTATCACCTTGTGAAGTTGTAAACGAACCTGATACATCAAACTTCCATGTATTCTTGTTATAGGCATATCTAAGAGCATACATCTTATTCTGATACGCCGAAACAGCATTAGCTCCGCTATTAAGATTAATTGTTCCTACAGGTAAAGATGATCCTGTAGGTGTTATTGTTTGTGAATAGGTACTATCTCCTAGTGCAGTAGCTCCATAATTAAACGCTAGAACACTACGTGTTGTAGCTATATCGTAGTATCTGTACTGAAAATTAGCGGTAAGTAGATTGTTAGCATTAGGCCTCCACTCCATACCAAGTTGTCCTTGGAGCGTAGTCCATTCTTGCTGCAAACTATTCATTTGGCTCGTAGTCTGGACATTACGCACAAGATCCCACGTTGTGGATTCATCATCCTGCGTACTACCCGTTTCACTTGGTTTAAATCTAAACGTTCTAGATCCTCCAAACGTAATAGCAAATTTTCTATTAAAGGGAAGTAGATCCTTAAAAGTAAAAGAAGGTTGTATAAAAGAAGGGGTCGTTCGAGCTGCTATGCTTGGAGGTATGCTATATAAATTTAATTTTGTNCGATTATGCACTTCATAATATACGTTGTAATCAAACTTAGGCTTAATTGTTTCAAATCCGCTACGAGTAATAATATTGATATACCCACCTAAATAACTTGCAGGAACATCAGGCGTAGGAACCTTGGTNATTTCCACACGAGAAGCGTTAGCCATAGGTACTTCCATCAAGTAAACACCACGGCTATTACCATTTACTACAGTAGGAACATCGTACCCATCAACAGTAACACCTGTTGAATTACTAGGAAGACCACGCAAAGAAACACCGACAGGGTCCCAGCCAGAATAAGATACGGATGCACCAGGTAAAAATTGTAAAAAGTTACCGATATTTTCATCACCTATATTTCCGAATTCTTCAATGGATACTACATTTTTAATATTGGGTGCAGTACGTTGTTCATTCATCGCCAATGACTGAGCACTCATAACTTCCGTTTCAGTGACGTTATATGCGTCGAGTTTAATCACATCTTTTGATGTGGCTGTATCCGATGAGGCAAGAACCATAGCTATATCATGACTCACCAAGCCATCCTGAGGCACCAGGACGCTTTCTGTAACCGTTTTCATTCCAACATATGAGACAGTAATGTTAGCCTTACCTGCTGATAAACGATTTAAACTAAAATAACCTGATTTATCAGTGAGCGCTTCAGTACTTGTGCCTTCTACAATAACACGGGCATTAACAAGATATTGGCCAGTTAAAGAATTAAAAACACGGCCTTCAATCGTTCCATTTGCTGATTGTGCTCTAGCATTTAGAGCAAGTAAACAAACAGCAGAAAATATAAACGCGGTTATATACCTAATTAATTTATTCATATACATTACCAGGGGTTAAAAGAAGATCACTCCTTGATATGAGTCTTAACAACTCAAATATAGTGGTACTATTTTAATACCACTTTTAAGCACTTGTAGTATTACTTTATGTTTTTCTTTATATTTAAAGTATTAGATAATTAGTTTAAATAATCATGAAACAACGCCTGAGCGGACTAATAGCAGCTCCCTTCACCCCTTTTGCACAAGATTCGAGTCTTGCTCTAGATAAGATTCCCGCCCTTGCAAATTTACTTAGTAAAAACGGAGTAAGCGGCGCATTTGTATGCGGAACAACAGGCGAAGGCTATAGCATGACAACACATGAGCGACTACAAGTTGCTACTGCTTGGAGTAAATCAAAACCTGCTACTTTAAAATTAATTATCCACGTCGGACACTCTAGCTTAGGCGATGCAAAAACCTTAGCAAAACATGCCGAGGAAATTAATGCAGATGCAATTTCGACGATTGCACCTAGTTTTTTCAAGCCTGCTAGTGTTGTTGAGTTAGTTTCATGGTGTCAGCAAATTGCAGCTGAAGCACCCAATACTCCGTTTTACTATTATCATATCCCGTCCATGACTGGAGTAACCATATCAGCTCTAGATTTTCTTAAAGAAGCTGACGGAAAAATTCCTACCTTAGCGGGCGTAAAATTTACATATGAAGATTTAGAAGACTTTAAGGCAGCTTCAAATTTCAAATCTGGATACTACACTATTTTATTCGGAAGAGATGAAATTTTACTCAGTGGACTTCAATTAAATGCTCCAGGTGCAATTGGCAGTACTTATAATTATGCTTCACCACTATACACGGAAATAATTAACTCATATAAATCTGGAGACTTAAAAACAGCTGAAAAGAACCAGGCTCGTTCTCAACAATTTATCAATATAATGATAACAGCAGGTGGTTTACCTGCCGGTAAAAAGATCATGAAATTAATTGGCGTAGATTGCGGTCCAGTACGCCTACCGTTACACAGGATTACAGAGCAACAGGAACTTAAATTACGAGCAGATCTAGAAGAAATAGGATTTTTTAATTACGCAAGTAAGGTATGATAACCATTTAATGCATTACGTTAGAATACTTAAAAGATTCGCATACATAGTCCTCATATTTATGCCCTTATCTAGTTTACTATCTGTAAATCTAGAATGGAATAAACTGCCCAACTTACCCGACAAAGAAGGTTTCGCAGGTAGTTTTTGCGGAGTTATCAATAACGTACTTTTCGTCGCAGGAGGCGCTAATTTTCCAGATAAAAGACCATGGGAGGGCGGCACAAAAGTATGGTATGACACTATCTATTCTCTAAGGAAAGGTGAAAGCACATGGAGAAAAGAGGGAAAAATGCCCCACTTAAATGGCTATGGAATTTCTCTCACAACCAAAGAAGGAATTGTTTTTATTGGTGGAGGAGATTCAAAGAGTAATTTCAAGGAAGTGTGGCTTTTAAACTACTCTCATGGAAAATTAACTTTCAAACAGTGGCCAGACTTACCACTGCCTTTGGCTCAAGCAACTGGTGCTCTAGATAATCGAGTAATCTATGTCTATGGAGGAGCGACAAGTCCTGACTCAAAACAAGCATCAAACAAACTCTTTACACTCAACTTAGATAATCTAAGCGCCGGTTGGCAGTCCCTTGAATCATGTCCTGGTTATGGGCGCATTTTTCCTACATCATCAATTTGCTCAGGCTCATTTTATATCTTCGGAGGTGCTAGATTATATAGTGATAGTACAGGATCACTTAAACGAGAGTGGCTTGCAGATGCCTGGTGTTATAAGCCAAATCAAGGTTGGATTAAATTAGCTAATTTACCATACCCAAGCGTTGCAGCTCCTTCCCCATCATATTGCATTAATAATCAAATATTAATCCTTGGTGGTGATGATGGATCACAGGTAAATACTACGCCAACCATGCATAAAGGATTTAGACGCGAGATTTTAATCTACAATACTGCTAATAATACCTGGAGTACGCATGGAAGTATTCCTTTTTCACTCGTCACAACGTCATCGACCCTTTGGGGAGATGATATAGTTATTGCAGGCGGTGAACAAAGGCCAGGTGTTCGTTCCCCAGAAATTTGGCTAGGAAAAACGCACTAACGCGGTATTTTAATGTTACCTCGACTACTCACACGACCCTGGCTTACGGTTTATCTTTTGTGGATTATAGCAGTTCTTAATTACTTAGATCGGTTAATGATAACTGCTATGCATGACCCTATTAAGGCGGACATAGCAATGACTGATGCTCAATTTGGGTTACTTACATCAGTCTTTCTTTGGGTATATGGATTATTCAGCCCACTAGGTGGTTACCTTGCAGATAAATTCAATCGCCGCTACGTGATCATTGGTAGCTTACTAATATGGTCACTCATAACTTGGTTAACTAGCTTTGCGCACAGCCTACCTTACTTACTTATAACTCGTGCATTCATGGGAATTAGCGAAGCTTGCTACATACCTGCAGCACTTGCACTGATTGCTGACTATCATCCGAAATCAACTCGATCAACTGCAGTAGGATTACATATGACAGGTATATATACTGGCGCCGCTTTAGGTGGCATCGGCGGAGTTATAGCAGAACACTACAACTGGAAATCAGGATTCCAGTGGTTTGGTGCTATTGGAATTGTATATTCATTGATATTAATACTGTGCCTGCGTGACTCAGAAAATATACACTCCGAAAGTAAATCCACAGGCATTGCGTGGAGAAGTGCATTAACAGGTATCTTTAGTGGAAGAGCTTTTCTTTGGTTACTTGCAGCGAATGCATGCTTTGGAATCGCAAATTGGGGAATAAACGGATGGCTACCTACTTACTTACGTGATCACTTTAAGTTAGGTTTAGGTAGCGCAGGTATGACCGCGACAGGTTATATCCAGATAGCATCCTTTTTTGGGGTTCTTTTAGGAGGATTAATTGCTGACAGATGGATTAAAAAACAAGTAAACGCACATGCACTTGTACCAGCTTTAGGATTTTGCGTCGTGGCACCTTGTTTGTTTTTTTGCATAAAGAATAATTCTTTATTCATAGCTATCTTGGGCTTGATTACCTATGGCATAGGACGTGGTTTTTTTGACGCTAATCTCATGCCTGCCTTAAGAAAAGTAGTTAACGAAAAGTATAGCGCTACAGGTTACGGTATTTTAAATCTAATTAGTGTTACCGTTGGAGGAGCCCTCATTTATATTGGCGGAGTAATAAAAGATTCAGGACTAGACCTTGTTTTTGTTTTTTACATAGCTGCTCTAGCATTACTAATCTGCGGACTTTTACTTTTTATGGTAAAAAGTAAAAATCGCCTACGACCTACTGAAGAAAATTCTTAGTTTTTATCCCTTGAGGTAGCAGGGCCTATCGTAGATCCACGGATAAACTTTGGTATAATTTTTGAGCCCTCAATCGGAGTTGAACTGCCTTCAATGATTTCAATTAAGGCATGTACCAAACTGCGAGCATAAGCGCGTGAACTTACAACATAACGACTAGGTTCAGGTGTATAAAACCACAAAAACGCATCGTCATCACGAGATATAACAGAAACATCAGAAGGCACTCGTAACCCTAAATAGCTTAATCCACTTACTACAGCTAAGTAATGAAGCGGATTCGTAACAAGAAGAGCAGTTGGTCGATGAGCGCTAAACATTATTTTTTTCAGCGACTGTATAATACCTAGTGAAGTTGCATCATGCCCAATAGACGTAACTATAGCTTCAGGATGATTAGAATTATTCACACCCTCAAAAAATCCTTGTTCACTTTCGATATCACCCGCTAGAGGTAACTTCTGATTAAAAAAAGCGAGTCTTCTATGTCCAAGTTTCAATAAAATACCGGCAGCATGACGACACGCTGATCTGTGATCTAAATCGCAAAAGGGTAAATTAATACCCGTATGACAGGACCCAGCTATAAGACAAGGTACACCACTTTTAGCAAACCACTCCTGGCAAGAAACCGTTGCTAGCAATAAAATCCAACACGCGTGTGGTCGTTGCTTCACAAGTCTATCCAAGGATGCTTTGGGGCGAGGCCTAAAATATTGTTGCCCATTAATGATATGTAACTGAATACCTCTCTCACTTAAAATCGCTCTTAATTCATCTATCCATAGAGTCTGGGCTGGTCTTAACCTATCCAGTGGAGCTGGAGTAAGTAGGGCAACATCATGAGCGACTTTAGATGAGGCTTTCCCTATTTCTATTTTTTCAATCCGATTACCAACGCCATAAACCGCTTTAATAACTCCTTTACGCCTTAGCTCAATTAAGGCTCGCCTTAGGGTACTACGACTAATCTGCAAATCCTCACATAAAATACGCTCTGCAGGAAGCCACTCAATCCACTTACCCTTAGCAATTCCATCTTGAACACATAATACCGTCTGATTGACGAGAGAATTGCGTTCTGGGATACTGGTCATAGTAGATACACCTAAGTTAGTAATTAATAAGAACACATAGTTCAAGCACAGCACACAGGCAGATAGTGTAAGAACTTATCTTAATACCCTTACTCAATCCCACGTAAATACACTCCATCTTCATCAAATATTAAGGTTTTAAGTGGCATACTCATTACCTAGATCATATAATTGAAATTACTTTTATGCGCATTCTCATTATTGAAGACGAGATAGACTTAGCAAAAAGTCTAGCACGTGGCCTCAAGGACGAAGGATACGCTGTAGACACGGCCAATGATGGCGAGGAAGGCTTATTTAGTGCACTATCTAATGATTACGATGCTGTCGTCTTAGATATCATGCTTCCGAAAATCGATGGATGGAAAATTTTAGAAAAATTACGCACAAAAAAGAAGACTCCGGTATTAATGCTAACAGCACGCGATCAAACAGTAGACCGTGTACGTGGTTTGGACTCCGGAGCTGATGATTACTTAATTAAACCGTTTGATTTAGAAGAAGTACTTGCACGCATACGTGCTATTATACGACGTAGCGCTAATCTTACCTCAAATAGTATTACAGTCGGTGATGTAATACTTAATTTAGCTTCTAAAACAGTAACTTTAAAAAACAAAGCTATCGACCTGACGGCTCGTGAATATTCTTTAGTAGAATTTTTAGCGCTTCATAAAGGTGAGGTCATTACACGCACACAACTCTACGAACACTTATTTGATGAGAACGAAAGTTCTCTTTCAAATTTACTTGATGTGCATGTCTCTAAAATTAGAAAAAAATTAGGCCCTGATTTTGTAGTAACTCGCCGAGGCCACGGCTACTGCGTAGGATGAAACTTCCTTCATCCATCAAATGGAGGCTCCAGCTCTGGTACGGCCTCATTCTAATCTTTGTCTTATCCGCGCTAGGATTTGCGGCGTATACCATGCAGCGCACACGAACCTATCACGATATTGATGATGAATTAAAGTTACGTACCAATATCTTAAATGAAGCCCTCCACCCTGTGAATCAACGGGGTGCAAGACGTCCTCAGAATCCGCCTCCACCTCGCCGTCAATCCCCTGACAAAGAACCTACTGAAAGACCTGCTTTACAATCTCCTCCACCGCCTCAAGCGGCCATCGTCTTTCAACCAAAATCCCAAGATGAATCACTCTTTGGCTCTGAGAATCCAGGCGGATACTATTTTACCATCATCACCCATACGGGTGTAGTACTTGGTAAATCAAGTAACGCACCAACACTTGATATCAACCAAATCAACACCTCTGCCTCAACCAAAGGCCCTATTACTCGTACAACACGTAACACGATACGAGAAACACACTTTGTAACACGTATAGGTGATAGCATTATTGTGGGTCGTGATATTTCTAACGAATTAGCACATCTTAAAATAAACGCACTGGAACTAGCTGGCATAGGAATAATAGTGCTTAGTTTAGGCCTGATGGGTGGCTACTGGATAACTGCCCAAGCATTAAAACCTATTATAACCATTAGTCAGACAGCAGAAAAAATATCCGCATCTGATTTATCAAAAAGAATAGAACTATCTCACAGCGAAGAAGAGCTAAGCGCCTTAGCAAAAGTTTTAAATTCAACCTTCGAAAGGCTGGAAACTGCTTTTAATCAGCAAAAGCAATTCACTTACGATGCTGCACATGAATTAAGAACACCGGTTGCGATAATCTTAACTCAAGCCCAGTCAGCACTTAAAAAAGAAAGATCTAGTGCTGAATATATCGAGACAATTGAAGCATGTTTAAGAGCTGCTCAGCGAATGAAACGACTCATCGAATCATTACTCGAGTTAGCACGTTTTGACTCAGGACAAGAGTTACTCACTAAAACACAAATCAGTGTAAATAGTTTGATCACAGACTGCGTCGATCTTGTTGAACCTATTGCTAAAGAAAAAAATATTACTCTATCGCACGCGCCGTGTGAACTAACGATCCATGCCGACTACGAAAAATTAAGCCAAGTGCTGATTAACTTAATCATTAACGCGATTCAGTATAATTCAATTGGTGGAAGCGTTGAGCTCACGGCATATGCGAAGGGCAATAGTTGCATCATCGATGTTAAAGATACGGGGATAGGAATTGATCCTCAAAAATTACAGGTAATCTTTGAGCGCTTCGTAAGACTCGATGAATCACGTAAAGGCAGTAATGCAGGATTAGGTCTTTCTATTTGCAAAGCGATTGTCACAGCACATGGCGGTGCTATCGAGGCCCTAGCTGCTCAACCTACAGGATGTATCTTTAGGGTAACACTTCCTGTCTGAATCTAGTTTAAAACGTTAAATCAAAGAGGTTCTAACCCTCGCTCAATTTCAACACGTCTAGGTTCTAAAAAAGGCGGTAATGCTAACTTTAGTCCGAGCTTATCTTTAGGTTCATCCGCTGCAAATCCTGGCCCATCGGTAGCAATTTCAAATAAAATACCACCTGGTTCTCTAAAATACAGACTCTTGAAATAAAACCGATCAACGGGGCCACTGGTTGGAATTCCGCTATCTGCGAGATGCTCAAGCCAACCCTGATATGCCTCATCACTCGCAACTCTAAAAGCAATGTGATGCACTGCTCCAGCACCTTGCCTTGCGAGTGGCGCATTACTTTCTACAGCGACATGTAATTCAGCTGCTGCTCCGCCTGGTCCCATTTCAAAGACATGCACAGGACTATCCCCTAGAGTATATTCCGAGATTTCTCTCATACCCATAATCGTCGTTAGCAAATGCTTCGTTGGTTTTAAATCAGGTACACTCATGGTAACTGGACCGAGACCTAAAATTTGGTGTTCACTTGGCACAGTGCTTTGACTCCACGGATTGCCTTTTGATTTTGAATCTACAACCAGACTTAAGCGTTGCCCTTCAAAATCCTCAAAATCGACACCAAAGCGTGAAGCACGCTCAAACCCAGCACTTACGTTGATATCAGCAGCCTTTAATCGATCAATCCACCACATCAGACTCTTTTCCGACCCTACACGTAAACCAGTACGGGTAATACTACGCGTACCACGTCTTTCACGGGGTACGGGCCAATCAAAAAAAGTTAAGTCAGAGCCTGGTGATGCTTCACCATCAGCATAGAATAAATGATAAGCAGACACATCATCTTGATTCACCGTTTTCTTCACTAGGCGCATACCTAGTAGTTGGGTATAAAATGCGTGATTTTTACCAACCTGAGCTGTAACTGCTGTGAGATGATGGATGCCACCAAGTTGCATATCTTACACCATAGCACACTTATTAAAGTCTCCAAATCTTTACTCAAGAAAGTTGCGAATATTCAAAGTTAACCTAAGCTAGAACGAATGCCGCATTTACTCGATCCTATAACCATTAAGTCCGTACGCTTACGTAACCGAATTGGTGTGGCACCTATGTGCCAATACTCCGCAGTAGATGGCGTAATGAATGATTGGCATAAAGTCCACTTAGGTTCTTTTGCTGTTGGCGGCGCAGGCGTAATCATTGCAGAAGCTACTGCAGTTTCTGCTGAAGGCAGAATCACCCCGGGCTGTGCAGGTATTTGGGATGATAAGCATATTGAACCAATGCAGGCGATCACCCGTTTTATTAAAGCTCAAGGTGGCGTGGCAGGCATACAACTAGCCCACGCAGGCCGTAAAGGCTCAGCTGCGGTGCCACAACAGGGAGGCGCTCATTTATCCTCTACGCAAGGCGGATGGGACACTTTTGCTCCAAGTGCCGTAGCCTTTGGCGGCGATTTAAATAAAGTACCCACAGCATTAAGCCTCTCAGAAATTAAACGTATTCAAAATGATTTCGTGAGTGCAGCGAAACGTACCTTGGAAGCAGGTTTTAACTATGTTGAACTCCATGCAGCCCATGGGTACTTAGCTCACCAATTCTTATCACCACTGAGTAACACGAGAACCGATCAATACGGCGGAAGCTTTGAGAACAGAATTCGTTTCCTTATGGAAACTGTTCATGCAGTAAGAAACGTATGGCCTGATAATCTTCCTTTTACGGTTCGTTTGTCTTGCACGGATTGGACAGAAGGCGGTTGGAATATTGATGAGTGTGCTTTACTCGCGCAGCAACTTAAAGCTGCTGGCGTAGATTTAATCGATGCAAGTACAGGGGGTAACTTAGGTACGGCCAAGATTCCCGTAGCTCCTGGATTTCAAGTGCCTTTTGCTGAAAGATTAAAAAAAGACTCAGGCATCTTAGTAGCAGCAGTAGGGATGATTACCCAACCTGCCCAAGCCGAAGAGATAATCGCAAACGGTAGAGCTGATCTTGTCTTACTTGCCCGTGAGATGCTGAGAAATCCACGTTGGCCACAATATGCAGCAAAAGCTCTCGGTAGAGCAACGGATCTACCCCCTCCTATCCAATACGCACGCGCATTTTAAGCATTATACTTTATGAATACACGCACCTTAGGCCAAGGCCTTAAAGTTTCACAAATCGGACTCGGCTGTATGGGCATGTCCGAATTCTACTCGGGACGTGACGATGCTGAATCTATCAAAACGATTCATAAATCGATTGAACTAGGCGTCACCTTTCTTGATACCGCTGACATGTACGGCTCGGGTAAAAATGAAGAGCTCTTGGCACAAGCACTCGTTGGTAAACGAGATAAAGTTATCTTAGCCACAAAATTCGCAAATATGCGTGGCCCAAATGGCGAATTCCTAGGCGTTTGCGGCACTCCTGAATATGTCCGCAAATCATGTGAAGCTAGCCTCACGCGACTCAAGGTGGATGTCATTGATTTATACTATCAACACCGTGTAGATCCTAACGTTCCGATTGAAGATACGATTGGTGCGATGAAAGAACTTGTGACTGCAGGTAAGGTAAGATTCTTAGGCATGTCAGAGGCAGCACCGCAAACCATAAGACGCGCCTTCAAAGTTCACCCTATCGCTGCACTTCAAACGGAATACTCGCTGTGGACGCGCGATGTGGAAAACGAAATCTTAAAAACCTGTCGTGAATTAGGGATTGGATTTGTTGCTTACTCACCACTTGGTCGTGGATTTCTTACAGGACGTTTTCAAACGAAAGCAGACATTCCAAGCGATGACTATCGCAACATGCATCCACGTTTCACAGATGCGAATTTTGATCTGAACTTAAATCGCGTTAAAACGATTGAAGCAATAGCACAGGCCAAGTCTGCAACGGCAGCTCAAATTGCTTTAGCTTGGGTATTATCTCGGAGCACTGACATCGTACCTATTCCTGGCACAAAACGCATCAAGTACCTTGAAGAAAACATCAAGGCAACAACACTGACTTTATCCGAGTCAGAATTGAAAACACTTGATCACGCTTTCCCTGTAGGAGCTACGGCAGGCGCACGCTATGCTGCACACGCGATGCAAGCGCTAAATAAGTAATTTAGCGCTTTTCAACACTACCGACTGCTTAGTTGGTCTGTTTTAGATCAACATTCGTTTTGTCTGCAATGAGTACAGGTCCGTGCTGAGCACTGACTTGTACCTTATTAAGGGTTACCTTTTGTGTATAACCCATACGTAAACCTTTAGGAGCTTCGATTGAAATATTTTCCAAGGTAATTTCTTCCGCAGGCATCTCAGGAAGCCCAAGAATCATACCTGCATCTTTAGTTCCATTCACAGCTTTTAGGTTTTTAACTGTAATATTCTTCCAGTGCGGTGTTGTGCGTGTAACGGGTTGAGCTTTTTGACTTCCACCATCACTCCCAATGTCAGTAGTCGTACCTTGGTAGTAACTACTAATCACAATCGCTTCACCCACATTACGCATGGTCAAATCTTGATAGGTCACATCTTCAACCAGCCCACCCCTACGACGATCGGATTTAAAGCGTACGCCAATTTCTGTTCCATCAAACGAACAGCGTCTCACAATCATGTGCTTTAGACCTGAGTACGTCTCACTACCTATAGAACAGCCATGGCCATGACCAAACGCACAATCGGTGATTAAAATATTTTCGGTGACTACACCTAGTGGTGACCCTGCTTTAACCGCAATACAATCATCTCCTGTATCTATCGAGCAGTTGGAAATGATAACACGCTTACATGCTGATGGATCTATACCATCAGTGTTTGCTGAAGTATGAGGATTATAAATCGTAACATGATCAATGGTTACATCTTCACAGAGCATTGGGACTAAATTAAATACAGGAGAATTCGTCAGCGTTACACCCTCAACGCGAACACGTACACAGTGATCAAATTGTACCATACGTGGTCGAGGACTTGTATTACTACTTAAATGTAAACGATTGGCTTCAATTCTAAAGCGCTCCGCTTCAGGCCACCACGCAGGTCCATTTCCGTCGATCGTCCCTTCACCAGAAATGACTATATCATGAGCGTCATGCGTGTACAGTAACGGACGAAATTTTTTACCTTTTATTTTATAATCATCGAAATGCGGTGAAAATAATATTTTAGCATGAGCAGATACATGAAGATTAATATTACTAGCTAAATCAAAAGGTAATGTATACCAAACGCCTTCTGGAACAACGAGTGTACCACCACCCTTTTTAGTTAATGCACCTACCGCTTGTCTAAAGGCCCCTGAATTATCTGTTTTACCATCACCGATCGCTCCGAAGTCTTTAAGGTTAACGCTACCCTCTGGAATAACCGGCTTAGCAACAGCAAAGTCACCTACATCAGCGCATACACGATAAGCGCTGCATAGAGTTAAACTGATACATAACAAGGCATGGTTGAATTTCATAAGTAATGAATCCTGATTAAACCTATTTAACTCTAAAGAAACACATTAGAAGCCTATTAGGCTGCTTTATGTTTTTTAGATTCAACTTCATCGATATACTTGCGAGTTGCCGCAGGAAGATCGTTCCAAATTCGGTATGCAATAATGGCACCTAAAACAGCCCAAGGTGCTATGAAAAGCGGCCACCACTGCCAATTATGGGTTGTGATATATCCAAGCGATACGGATTGGATACCACTCCCTAAGTAAGCAAATCCGTCTACAATACCGGAGCTAGTAGCAGTTGCTTTACGTCCGCCGAAATCAGTAGCAGCAGTACCTGCCATAAGTGAGGTAACGCCAATTGAGCACATAACCATAATTAACCCCAATATAGCGACGAATATTGGAGCCGTAAACAAGAAGGCGGCCATGACTAAGGAACAGATCGCGACTAGTACAGAGAACATCACAGCTGGAGGCCCACGGCGTGAGTGAAATAATTTATCCGAAATATACCCACCTGCAAAACTTCCAATAATGCCGAATACACAGAGATAAAAACCGTAGTGTTCTTGGAAGGTCTCTGCACCAGGCTGTTTTACTTCATGAGCAAAAATAGGATACCACTGCTGCACACCGTTTCTAAAAAATCCGGAAGTTAAATTGATGGCAGCAATCAGTAACATGAGACGGCTTTTAAAAACCTTAGCGAGTAGCTCTTTTGCCGTATAGACAACATGCATACTTCCAGATGAAGCGTCATGGGTATCGAATGAGGCATGGCCTGCATCTTCTGGAGAATCATTAACAAGCCATAGATCGATAAAGACCCAAAACGCAATAATGAGTGCAGGAATAAAAAATACGGACCAAACGGCATCTGACTTCGTTGCATCTGAGGCAAACACGGTATGAATAAACTGATGCAAATAAGAGGTAGACGTAGATTTTAAACTCGAGGCCTCAGCAATCGACTGATTCCAATCAAACGCAAAATACGTACCTACAGAAATCAACGTTCCAAAGATTGCACCAAAAACACCGCGCTCTCTAACGTGAAACCAATAAGCTTTAACTTTAATAATCGATACCGCTCCGTAACTTTGAAAGTACATGTTCAGTGCATAAATCACCGAGAAGATGAGCACTAAATTAACATGAAGCCTGCCGGTAAGAAGTAAGTAGGTAACAATACCCATAGCTGCATTCGCGATAGATGAACCAACCGCAGCTATAATAATACCAGACTTACCGCCAATTTTATCAACAAGCGGTCCATTCACAAGAAACGAAAGCGCATAAACCCATGTACCTACCGCAAATATAAGACCAAAGTCAGATTTGGTCATGAGTACACCTAACGCATTTTTCGCTACATTTAGGTTATAGCGGCCCATGTATAAAAAGGCATAAGTCATTCCCAGCGGAAACCAATTCATGAAGCGTGCTACCATAAAGGAGCGTGTATGCTTCAACGGATTATTCCAAAAATAAGCTCCAATTACACCAAGTAAGCATATTCCAATAAGGATGAGTGTCATGGGGATGAGATATAAGCTCTAGGGATTTCGCCTAATTTCAATTCAAGGAGCAACCCCTATTTGATTAAGAGCGCCATTTATTAACATATAGCTAAAAAATAATGCTTTTAAGCCTACGTTAGCTGTGCGGTAATTACTGTTTATCCTTTAGCTATAAGACCCTACTGTTACCACGTCTGGCAATGAAAACACGCCCCCTTGGAAATACCGGCTTAAACGTATCCGTTCTTAGTTTCGGAGCATCATCCCTTGGTAGCGTGTTTAGAGCGATTGATGAATCTGAAGGCATTAGAACAGTACACTACGTCTTAGATCATGGGATTAATTTTATTGATGTATCCCCCTACTATGGGAATACCCTTGCCGAGTCAGTCTTAGGCAAAGCTCTCAAGTCTGTACCTCGAGATCGCTACATCTTAGCTACCAAAGTGGGACAATACAGCGAAGGCGTATTTGATTTTAGTTCTAAGCGAACCCTACTAAGCTTTGAAGAAAGCTGCAAACGGCTCAATGTTGACTACATAGATTTACTTCAATGTCACGATATTGAATTTGCAGATCTTAATCAGATTGCTTTCGAGACACTGCCTACACTTATCCAATTAAAGAAAGCGGGTAAAATAGGTCATATCGGAATCACAGGTCTTCCTCTTAAAATTTTTAAATCGTTAATCGATCGTGTAAAACCCGGTATCGTAGAAACTATTCTCTCCTTCTGTCATTACGAACTAAATGATAATTCTCTAGAGACGCTTATCCCCTATTTAGGCGATAAAAAAATTGGAATTATAAACGCGTCACCAACGGGTATGGGATTATTGACTGAACGTGGTGCACCAGGTTGGCATCCCGCATCAGATAATATTAGAAAGACCTGCGAATCTGTAGTTTTAGAATGTAAAAAACGTGGCATCAATATCACAGAACTTGCTATTCAGTATTCAATAAGTAACCCAGCTATAGCTACTACACTCGTGAGTAGTGCTAATCCGGAAAACATGAAAAAGAATATTGCGTACGCTAATAGTTCTTTTAATTCCCAGACCCTGCATGAGGTTTTAGAACTATTAAAACCAATTCATAATCACAACTTCACACGTGGCCGTAGTGAAAACCAAGATCCAATTCTCGCCTAAATGAAAACCGTATGCCTTAAAAAGCCTGGTGAATTTGAACTGCTATCGACTGAAGAACCGATAAAGAAAGCGGGTGAAACACTGGTAAAAGTTCACCGCGTTGGAATTTGCGGGACCGACATTCATGCCTTTCATGGGCGTCAGCCATTTTTCAATTATCCCCGTATCTTAGGCCATGAATTAGGGCTAGAAGTTATTAGTCCTGATCCAACTAACCCAGGACTAAGCAAAGGAGACAAGTGCTCGCTTGAGCCCTATTTTAATTGCGGCACATGTATTGCTTGCATAGCTGGCAAACCGAACTGCTGCACAAGTTTAAATGTATTTGGCGTTCATAGCGACGGTGGCATGCGCTCCGTCATTTCAGTTCCAACCCATAAATTACACTGCTCAAAAAAACTAAGCTACGATCAACTAGCTTTAGTAGAGACATTAGGAATTGGAGCACATGCTGTGGAGCGAGCAGCAGTAAAAGCTAATGAGTATGTTCTCATCATAGGTGCAGGTCCCATTGGGTTAAGCGTCATTCAATTTGCTCAAGCTGCAAAAGCCCAGGTGGTTGTCATGGATATTTCGGAAAGTCGTCTTAACTTTTGTAAACAATACTTAAACGTAAAAGCGACACTCAAGCCGGGAGAAAAGCAATTGGAGGAATTAAAATCATTTGGAAATGGTGATTTACCTACAGTTGTAATTGATGCTACAGGGAACCCTAAATCGATGGCACAAGCTTTTGATTTTCCTGCACACGGCGGACGACTTCTATTCGTGGGACTATTTCAAGGTGACGTGACGTTTAATGATCCTAATTTTCATAGACGCGAACTCACCCTACTCGCATCTCGCAACGCGCTTCCTAAAAATTTTAAAGAAATCATTCACCAGATAGAATCTGGTGTTATCGATACAACGCCTTGGATTACACACCGCTTAACACTGGATCAAATTCCGACTGAATTTAGTAAACTTTCCAAAGACCCATCAGCGATAAAAATCATGGTTGAAGTCGATTAGACTCAACCCGAGTCCTCATCGTGCATCTTGAAGGTCATTTCCTTCATATCGCTACGCTTATCAGGACGGCTAGGCATGTGGGTATGTGCAAATGCTTCGAGTACGGATTGATCGAATTCTTTATTACCGGACGAGCGTATAACACGTACGCGTGAAATGGTACCATCTGAAGCCATGAAAAATTCGATACGGGCTTCTAGTCTATCACTCACCCCAGGAGGAGGAACGTGATTATCTTTAAGCCGTGCTTTAAACATAGCAAAGTAGGAATCGAGTAAGTCTTGTTGCTCACGGGTAAGTGCTTTTCCACCAGCACCACCTTTTTTATTTGAGGTAGATCCACCGACTACACCCCCTTCAATACCTTCACCTGTTGCACGTTTTCCACCGTGCTCACGTTGAAACTGCTCATAACTTTCACGCTTTTTCTGATCAGCAAGCATCTTCTCTTGCTGCTTTTTATACTGCGCTTCAAGCTTCGCTGCTTTGCGCTGAGCCGTGCGTTGTACAATTTTTTTGAAATCCGTTTGTGGCGGTTTTTTAACTGGCGCTTTAGTTGCCGGTTTTGGCTCAGGCTTTGGCTCTGGTTTAGGCTCTACAGGAGCAGGAATAGGATCTGGTTTTACCTCTGGCTTTGGCTCTGGCGCAACAACAGGTTCAGGCACTGGAGGTGTTACAACCGTAGGTTTTGGTATATCTACCTTAATGGGTTCCTCTTTAGGCATAGCCACTGAATCAGGAGCAGAGACACCCACCCCTCCACTGATACCGAGTGCAGGAGCTTCCAACGCTTCGTAATTATCTCCTTTACCAGCGACTAGTTCGAAAACCTTTTTGGGTTCTGGCTGATGCTCACCTACGTAGACACCCAAAAGTAACACGAGAGCAATAATCGCTCCGTGAATGATGAAGGATACTACGTAAGCTTGAGGATATCGATTGAGCATCGATTTAAAATACTTACCCGTTTACGAGTCCGACTGTGTGTCGAACGTTGTTCGCATCAAATTAGCTTTTTTCAATTCATCCATGAGTTGAACGACTTTTTCGTAAGGCACTTTTCCATCGCCTCGAATACGAACAACCGGTGGTTTTTTCATTACTCCCCACGTTTGTAGCACACTGCGTAATTGAACTACACTAAGCGGAGTTTTTTGCGAATTGACATAAAAATTACCCTGCGAATCGATAGAAACCGATTCAAACTGATCAGAGGGATCAGGTTTTTGCTGCGTACTTTTTGATTCAACCGGTAATCTAATTGGAATGGTTTGTTCCTGATTAATCAGAGGAGTTGAAATCATGAAAATAATCAGGAGCGTAAAACCTAAATCGATTAGGTTTGTTACGTTGATTTCAGCAATTGCATGCGAACTGCGTTGCCGTCTGAAAGTGCGTGCCATGGTATGTTTTCGATTAGCTTTCTAACTCAATGCGATCAGCAAGAGAGCTAGCGAAGTTTTCTGCTTCAGTGATCATGGTGCGTGTTTTTGCCTGAAGCATGTTATAACCGAACAGGGATGGAATCGCGACGAGTAGTCCAGCGATGGTGGTGAGTAGCGCTGCCGAAACACCAGGAGCTAAAGTTTGAATGCTTGCCGTTTGTTGTACAGAGACGGAATCAAACGCAGTCATAACACCCCAGACGGTTCCGAGTAGACCCATGAAAGGAGCACCAGAAACAATACTAGCTAAGAAAATCATACTCGCTTCATAGCTGTGAATCGTGCGAGCCAACGCACGCTGAATTGCATTTTCAGCTAACTCTAAACGAAAACGAGATGAGTCGATTCCCTTTTCTTTACCAATTGCTGCAGCTCGCCAGTAAGCTTCAAAGGCTTCGCTGAGAATTTCTGCATAAGGAATACCACGTTTGTTTCTAAAAGACTCCGGTAAGTCTAAAATGCGACGTTCGTCTTTCAGTCTTTGTTCAAAAATAAGATTCATGCGCCTTAATGCAGCGAGATCATTATTTTTACCAATCATCATAGCCCAGGCGATGACACTAAAGACACCCAAAGCCAGCGTAATTGTTTGACCCACTCCATCGCAATTTTCGAACACCCTTAACGGATTGGCGATTGAGAACAGAGGATTAAAAAGATGTAACGATACCATGATTATTGCTCCTAATTTGGCTTTTTTATAGCCAGCCTTCAATGACTTTCGCCTACCTAAAGCGTCTTTTATTAATAGAGACTAAAAGGAGTGAAAAAAGCAGGCTATTTAGTTGAACGACCTCAATAAACTCCTAGTATTTTACTGCAATGCCTCACCACGCAAAAAACACTGGTAAATTGATCTCTTTTGAAGGTTCAGAAGGAAGCGGAAAATCAACCCAAATTATCCGCCTAGCAGCTCATTTGCAGAAGCTGAACAAAGAAGTTGTATCCGTGCGTGAGCCAGGCGGCACAGAGATCGGTGAACAGATCCGAAACATCATCGTTCATAACTCCAAAGGAGATGAAATGTGCGCTGAAACGGAGCTCCTCCTCTTTACAGCAGCCCGTGCTCAATTAGTACGCCAGGTAATCGCTCCAGCCTTAAATAAAGGGGCTATTGTCTTAAGTGACCGCTACCTAGATTCTTCAACGGTATATCAAGGAATTGCCCGCAATCTAGCCTCCGATCCCGTTGAACAAATCAACCGCTTTGCGATTGGCAATATCATGCCCAATCTGACGATTGTGATCGATGTACCTACGGAAGTAAGCCTTGCTCGCATTCGCTTACGTGCCTCGGATGTTCCAGACCGTATGGAGCGTGAAAATGTCCATTTTTATAATAAGGTAAGAGAAGGCTATTTATTCCTCGCTAAGGGAATGCCAGAGCGCTTCTGCCTGATAGATGGCACTAAAACAGAAGACGAGATCGAGAAAAAAATATGGGAAGCAGTCAAAGACCGTCTTTAACGCCTTGGCCTTCCTCATTAGAGGGGACTCCTGCCGTTGCAGTCATTGAGCAAGCTATAGCGAGAAAAAAGCTAGGGCACAGCTTACTGCTTCACGCTGAAAGCCTATCAACCCTTTCTGGTGTTGCAGAGGCAATTGCAGATCGTCTGTTAAATGGCAGCGGCTCACAGCAGTTCCCTCCTTACGACCACCCTGACTGCTTCACCTTACGCCCAGCTGGTAAAATGAGAATTATTGGTGCGGAAGATACACGTGAATTAATTACCAAAGTTCAGGTATCATCGAGTATTTCGGAAAATAAAGTCGCCATTATTTTTGATGCGGACCGTATGAATCCGGCTGCTGCAAATATCTTTCTTAAGACACTCGAAGAGCCTCCTGCTAAAACCACGCTTATTTTACTTACGACCCGCCCGTATGCTTTATTAGCCACTATACGCAGTAGGTGCTTACATTTCAGATTTCCTTCAGAGCCTAATGTTGCAGGGGCTTGGGCTAGCAGCGAGGACAGTGGAGAAGATTCAGCAAAGGCTCAGTGGTTATCTTGGTTAGCGGATTACGCGACCTGGCTTGGCAGTATGCCATCTGAATCAATCGATAAGAAAGTAATCTCAGATCACATCTTTACCATCTACGGCTTAACAGCGCGTTTTGGTTCTATTCTAGATAAAGCGACAGATGAGAACTGGGAGAGAAACAAAAGCACTTTACCCGAAGACCTTTCAGAGGATGAAAAAGTAGCCATAGAGACTGGTATAGCAAACGGCCTACGTTCCCAATTTTTTGCTGAAATAGAAGAAGCAACTAGAACGCATGCGCGTGTACGTCTTAAATCAGGAGACATCTCGATTCGCCGCAGTTTCCCAAGTGCTATTGAGCAACTCGAACATAATTCTAAACTTTTGCGCTTGAACCTAAATGAATCAGCCGCTTTGGAAGACTTTATGCTGAGCTCACTAAGAA
>TBL_comb47_HYPODRAFT_10001540_pt1 | contig 29857 bp, 26 predicted proteins | sample TroBogypolimnion_40_FD_10682 | JGI IMG/M metagenome (IMG submission 10682) | reverse complement strand
CAAACAATTCTCTGGGGAATCCGCCAAAGTCATGAATAGTTTCAGGCTTTTGGGTTGCAGTTACAAAAGTTCCTTTAGTTTCCCAATGAGCAGATATACAAATAATAGCTTTGGGCTTAGGAATTGTTTTTCCAATATCTCTCCAGCCTGTTACAAATTCATTTTCTTCGATAGCATTCATAGGGCTACCATGTCCAAGAAAAAGTAAAGGCATTAATTCTTCAGTGTTTGCAAAGGGTTCTGTTACCCTGTTTATATCATTTAATTTCATAGCGGCAAATGTTATTGGTAATAAAGCTAAGGATTGTAAAAATTTTCTTCTTTCCATTTTATAAATACAGTTTATATAATAATGACCTTTGATATAAACAATCAAAGGTCATTATTATTTAAGAAACACAAAATTATTTTAGATTAAATTATAATTTAGTATGTGTTCCATCACAATATGGTGCATTTTTTGAATGTTTGCATCCACATAAGTAAGTAGTTTTTGTTTCTATAGCTTTAAAAGCCATTGGAACAAATTCAGTTCCATGATGTGATCCATCGCAGAATGGTTGATTGGCACTTTTGCCACATGCACACCAGTAATAATCTTTTCCTGCTTCTAATTCTACTGCGTAAGGTCCTTTTTTAGCAATTGTTGGTTCCATTTTTTAAAATTTATTTGATTAAAATTTATTTTGATAAAGATTTATTATTTACCTAATCCTAATTGATTCATGTATGTTTGATTGTCCCAGAAAAGATATTCCTCAATCATAACACCATCTTTCCAATGTCCGATAGTACACATTGGCAACTTAAAAGATTTGCCTGTTGGTTGAATGAATTTACCATTTCCAATAGGCATTGGTTTGCTGAAAGTGCCTTCCATAATACCTGTAACTGCAGTCCATTCACCGGTTACATTACCAAAACGTACAGGATGTTGTTTTATTCTGGTGTCAGGTGCATATACAAACATTGCTTTTAAGTCTTCAATATGTTTGTCGATACCGGTTGTAAAATGTCCGTCAGGCCAGTTTACTTTGATGTCTTTTGCATGACTTTCGTGTAATCTTACCCAATCTTGATTGCTGAACACAGTATAATCAAGTGTATCAAATGTCATAAGATTTTTAGTAACTATTTCGTTACCGGCTGTTAATTCTTTAATTTGAGCGCGTAATGAATCAATTTCAGTTTGACTAACTGAAGCTGCTCCATTTTTGTTAGTACAACTACTGAAAGCTGCAATTGTTGCTACTATTATAAGTGCAACGAATAATCTGATTGTTAAAGTTTTTGTTTTCATTTTATTTAAAGTATAATTTGTGAATTAAATTTTCTGCAAAATTATACTGAATTGTGTTTACGGTAGTAACAGTTTTCGGAAGAAATGTTGTAATTTTAGGAAATAAGTTTCCTCATCTCTGCACGAAACTCTGATGGAGTTTGTCCTGATTTCTTTTTAAAGACATTTGTAAAATAAGACTTTTCGTTATACCCTATCTCATATCCTATTTCCGATATAGTTAAGTCTGTATTTATTAATAGGTTTTTAGCTTCTATCAATTTTCTTGTTTCAATAATTTCTAAAACACTTAATTGTAAAATGTTTTGGCATATTTTATTAAGGTTTCTTGATGACATGAAAAGCTTTTCAGCATAAAATTCAACACCTTCTTGTCTGTGGAAATTTTCTTCTAATATTCTTAAAAAGTTTTTGAATGTAATATTTTGCGTTGTCTGATTTCCTGCTTCATCAATAACATTTTTCTTTCTTTCAGATTCAATCATACCAAATAAAGCACTCAACAAATGCCGAATAACTGAATAGTCGGGATTAGTTTGTTTCGATTCGTCATACATCATTTCACTAAGAGTAACCATACGATTAAAACATGCACCTTCATTCATCTTTATTGTAGCATGATCATGATAATAAGTGTATAATTGAAAAGTAGTATCAGGAATAAACTCACTTTTAAATTTAATAACCCACATCTTGCATTTGTCGTCTTTTAATTGAGGCAACACGCGATGTAATTTACCTTTAGTTACAAAACTTACTATAGGAGCATCAAAGATCTTTGTTTTAAAATCAATAAAATGCTCCATACTCCCTTCCATAACAATAATCAACTCTTCAAAATCATCATGATTATGTGGTTCTTCTGGTGATATTTGGTTTTTAATAGCATCTTCTTCTGTAATCTGAAATATTTCTATTGGTTGATTCATAAACATAAAATTCATTGATAATATAAAGTTGAAGTCTTATAAATTTATGCAAATATACTATTTATTTTAAATTTTATAGAATTATGTAAGAATTAATAATCTCCAAACGCTTAAATAAAACAGGAATCTGGTAACAACCTGAAAAGAATAAACCAAAAAAAAGGATGATAAAGACAAAAAAAAAGTCTGCTTTTAAGCAGACTTTAAAATGAATAGGAAACTGATACTATAAAATTAATTATTGAATCAATGCCTTTATGCTAAATAAGATATAAACTAAGCGCGTTTAACATTTACAGCATTTACTCCTTTTTTTCCTTCTTCTAAATCGAAAGTTACTTCGTCACCTTCTTTAATTTTGTCAACTAAACCGTTTACATGTACGAAATATTCTGTTGAAGAATTTGCGTCTTTAATGAAACCAAATCCTTTGGTATCATTGAAAAATTTTACTGTTCCTTTATTCATATTGAATTTAAATTATTTATGCAAAGATAAACATAATATAAATACAAAAGTTTTTTATTTTCAATAAATTAAATTTAAAAAATATAATTAGTCACATAATTTGCACATAATATGTATATTAAGCTCACATTAATTATTATTATATTTTTTCGAATAATGAATAAATATTATAATTTTTTTTATAATAAGAATATCAACATTAATCAGCATAAAGCTAAATAAATTATCAAACTGATTCTTTTTAATTTCTAATTAAATACTCTATTCAGGAAAATTAATTACATTTGCAAGGAATAAAAGATGTAAAATTCTAACAAATAAATATCTTTAAAACTCTATAATATAATATAGAAACATATAAAACCATAAGATTATGATAGAAGATTTAGACGAAGAAAATGTATCGCAATTATGTATGTTTATGCGGATAATAGATTTATTTGATAAGAATGAAGCTATAGTTAATACAAATCCTGAAATAGCTGATACTGTTAAAGAACTAAGAGAAAAGGTAAAGTCTATTATGGATTTATTATCTGATGAACAAAAAGATTATGTGTTGGAAGAGCATAAGATACAAACTGAATACGTAGCTAAACAAATTGAGAAAGAAAATAGGAAGCTCTTAAAAAAAAGAAAAAAACAATAACATGAAAGAAGTATTAGACGAGGAAACAGTTTCACAAATATGTGCGCATATGCTTATAATAGAGATGTATGATAAAAACAAATCTACTGACGAAACGTATACTGAGATGAGTGAAAACATAAATGAACTTAGAGACAATCTAAAAAACATTATGAGATTATTAAATGATAAAGAAAGAGATTATGTATTGAAACTTTATAATGAACGATCAGGACATGCTATCCAACAAATAGAGGAAGATCAAAGGAAAGCAGCTAAGAAAAAGAAATAATCAATGCTTCAACCCAAAAGAGAACATCCTAAAGAAAAATCAAAACTACATCCTCGGAATAAACATCGGGAACGCTATGATTTTAAATTGTTAATCAATACTTGTCCTGAATTGGCTTCATACGTTAAGTTGAATGCTTACGATGATGAGTCAATTGATTTCTTTAATCCTGAAGCTGTAAAGATGCTTAACAAAGCATTGTTAAAACATTATTACGATATTGATAACTGGGATATTCCTCAAGGTTATTTATGCCCACCTATCCCCGGAAGGGCTGATTATATTCATCATATAGCTGACTTATTAAGCAGTTGTAATAATGGAATAATCCCTAAAGGGAATAAAATTAAATGTATTGATATAGGTGTTGGGGCTAATTGTGTGTACCCGATCATTGGCAATAAAGAATATGGATGGAACTTTGTGGGGACTGATATTGATGAAGTTTCAATAGCTTCAGCAAATAATATTATTGATAAGAATCCCTTTCTAAAAGAGACTATTGAGATAAGATTTCAGAAGAACCCTAAAGATATTTTTAATGGGATAATTAATAAAGAGGAACTCTTTGATCTTACAATTTGTAATCCTCCTTTTCATGCTTCAGCTAAAGATGCTCAAGCAGGTACAATAAGAAAACTAAGTAATTTAAAGAATAAAAAGGCAAAAGATATTAGCTTAAACTTTGGTGGTATTAATAATGAACTTTGGTGTGAAGGTGGTGAGGAAAGATTTGTTGCCAATATGATAACTCAGAGTAAGATGTATTCCATTTCCTGCCTTTGGTTTACAACTTTAATATCTAAAGAATCAAATCTTAAGAGTATTTATTATATGCTTGATAAAGTTAAGGCTGTTGAAATAAAATCAATTTCTATGGGTCAAGGGAATAAAATTAGTAGGATAGTGGCTTGGACTTTTCTAACAAAAGAACAACAAACTGAATGGATGAAAATGAGATGGATATAAATGATTATAAATACTAAACATAATATAAGAACAATGAAAAAAATACTATTAATCATTATTGTAACTACTCTTTATTTTAACGGGAATTTATTTTCTCAATCAACTGATTACACAAAGTATGTAAATCCTTTTATTGGTACAGGAGCTTTAGATAGTTTAAGTTTATCTGGGAGTAATTTCCCTGGAGCTTGTCTCCCTTTTGGTTTAGTGCAGTTAAGTCCTGATACCAGAGAGTATCCTGATGATCCTTGCAGTGGTTACGATTATAATGATTCAACGATACTTGGCTTTAGTCACACCCATTTAAATGGTACCGGTTGCCCCGATCTTTATGACTTTCTTTTTATGCCTTTTGGTGGTGATATTAAGTGGAAAGCAGGTAGTGATGAAGGTAAAACTAAAGGTTTCCGTTCTAAATATAGTCATAAAAATGAGAGTGCAACTCCCGGTTATTACAGTGTAATATTAGATGATTATAAGATTAAAGCTGAGATGACTGCAACTGAACATTGCGGTATGCACAGATATACTTTTTCAAATAAAAATCCGTATCATTTAATTGTTGATCTTGATCATTCGCTTATAAGAAATAGTCCTTATAGGTTTTGTAAAATTCTTAGTTCGGAAGTTAGGGTTGTTGACAATAAAACTATTGAAGGTTACCGTATTATTTCGGGTTGGGCTAAATTACGTAAGGTTTATTTTAGAGCAGAATTCTCTCGACCTTTCGACTCCCATGTGTTTAAAGCCGGTCAGTATGAGTTTAAAGATATTGTAATTGCTAATCATACCGAGCTTAAAATCATTATGAATTTTGATAAAGATAATGACAAACCTTTAATAGTTAAAGTAGGTATTTCGTCTGTTTCTGCCCAAGGTGCTAAAGAGAATCTGGATGCTGAGATTAAAGATTTCAATTTCGAAAACGTTTATTTTGCAGCAAGTAAAGCTTGGAACAAAGAATTATCATGTGTTGATATTAATGGAACTGAAGTGCAAAAAAGAATCTTCTATACCGGCATGTATCATATGTTTATTCAACCGAATAATATTGCTGATGTTAATGGAAATTACTTAGGTACTGATAATAGTTTGCAAAATGCTCCTGATAAAAAGCATTACAGTACGTTCTCACTTTGGGATACTTACCGTGCTGCACATCCTCTTTATACCTTAATTAAAGAAGACAGGGTTGCTGGTTTTATTAATTCAATGTTGCGTCAGTATAAATCTTATGGTTATTTGCCTATCTGGCAGTTGTGGGGCACCGATACTTATTGTATGATAGGTAATCATGCCATTCCGGTTATTGTGGATGCGTATTTTAAAGGTATTACGGGCTTTGATTATAAATTGGCTTATGAAGCTGTAAAGATGTCTTCGATTACTTCTCATAAAAATGCTCCTTTTAATGTGTTAGATAAATATGGATTCTTTCCTGAAGATATTCAAACGCAATCTGTTTCTATTACTTTAGAGATTGCTTATAATGATTGGTGTGTTGCTCAAATGGCTAAGAGTATGGGTAATATAGAGGATTATAATTACTTTTTGAAACGTTCGGAGAGTTATAAGAATCTTTTTGATAAAAGCATTGGTTTCTTTAGAGCTAAAGATAGTAAAAACAATTGGATTAACCCTTTCAATCCTCTTGCTTATGGTGGCAATGGCGGTTTCCCTTTTACTGAAGGTAATGCGTGGCAATATCTTTGGTATGTTCCTCAGGATGTGAATAGTTTTGTTGATTTGATGGGTGGAAAAGATAAGTTTGCACAAAAGCTCGATACTTTCTTTACTTTGCAAGCCAAACCCGAAGATATTAATGGAAATGCGTCTGGTTTTATCGGACAGTATGCTCATGGTAATGAACCTAGTCATCATATTGCTTATTTGTATGATTTTGTTGGGCAGCCCTGGAAAACACAATACTATTGTGCCAAAGTTATGAATGAATTGTATAATGATAATCAATCAGGCTATTCCGGCAATGAAGATTGCGGACAGATGTCGGCATGGTATCTGTTTAGTTCTATAGGTTTTTATCCTGTTAATCCTGCCAATAGTGTGTATTGTTTTGGTTCGCCACAGTTAGAGAAAGTAACTATTAATCTGGCTAATGGCAAGCAATTTAAAGTTATTACCAATAATGCAGGTGGTGATAATATTTATATTCAGAAGATACTATTAAACGGTAAGCCTTACACTAAGACTTATATTACGCATAATGATATTACTACAGGTGGTACTATTGAATTCTTTATGGGTAAAAAGCCTAATAAAAAGATGGCCGCTTATGATAAGCCAATTTCAATAGCCAAATAAAAAGGCTTTTAGGAGTCTAGACTATTAGACTTTTAGCAAGATATTAAACCTATTGGTTTTAGAAACAATTAGATTTACAAAAGTATCTAAACAATTTAAATAGGTTTTACTTCTTATTAATAATAATAATTTTGTTTTAAGATGCCAATATGATGTTAAATTGTGAAATTGAACTCATTATGCAAGTATATTCAATATTTTCATCATAAAAACCTTCCAAAAGTAAGGGAAGGTCTTCCTTTGTCAAGGGAAGGTCTTCGTGTGTGAAGGGAAGGTCTTCGTGTGTGAAGGGAAGGTCTTCCTTTGTTATGGGAAGACCTTCCCTTAATAAAAGTGTGCTTTCTCGTGATAAAAGACTGTTTTTAGCAGATAAAAATGAATTCACATCAGTGATAAACATATTTTAATCACATATATATAAGAAATCAAACATAAATATTTCTTATTATAAAACAATTAGAAATAGTATTTTTTCTTCTCATTTATATTTAAACCCTGAATTCGGATATAAATATAAAAAACATCAATACTAAAATAAGCTTAAAAATTATACGCTCTATTATATAATATTGTATTACTTTTACAAATTAAAATTAAAAACAATAAATGGACTTTAATAAATACAAATACAGTCAAAAACAAGGATTACCACCGGGTTCACTTATTCATACGGGCGAGGTGTACGAAAAGGAAACTCTTATAACTTTAATTAGTTATAATAATGATGAATATATAATTAATGAGACCACTAATATTGATGAAATATTTTCGTTGCTCAGGCCTGGATATGTTAACTGGATAAATATTACAGGTTTGCAAGATGTGACCGTGATTGAAAAGCTAGGCAAATATTTCAACCTCCATAATCTTATGCTCGAGGATATTCTCAACACACATCATTTGCCAAAGGCCGAAGATTATGGTAAGCAATTGTTCTTTACAATGAAATCGCTTGATTTGAATCCAATTGATCAGTCAATTGATAAAAAACAATTGAGTTTTGTGTTGGATAAAGATTATCTTATTACTTTTCAGGAAACTAAAAGCAGTATATTTGACCCAATTATCGAAAGGATAAAGCATAAAAAAGGGAGGGTAAGAACCATGAAAAATGATTATCTCTTTTATGCTTTGCTTGATGTAACGGTTGATTCTTACTTTGTTCTGATAGAATATCTCGATGATCAGTCCGAAGAAATTGAAGAAGAATTATTGAATAATCCTTCCCGAGCTGTTGTTAAAAAGATACAACAGAAACGTAAAGAACATCTTTTTCTAAAAAAAGCGATTTATCCTTTGCAGGATGAAATCAGAAAAATATTTCATCTGGAAGAAGATTTGATTCAGAAGTTAACTCATATTTATTTTCAGGATATAATAGATCATTTGCAACAGATTGTACAAAGCCTGGAATCCTTTAGGGAAATTGTTTCAAACCTTTTGGAATTGTATCTTGCCAACAACGATATCCAAATGAATGATGTTATGAAACGTCTGACAGTAGTGTCAACTATCTTTATTCCACTTACTTTTATTGTAGGTTTGTATGGAATGAATTTCAAAGATATTCCCGAAATACAATGGCAACACGGTTATATATATGTTTGGCTTGTAATGATCGGAATCACAGTATTTGTAACAGCATATCTTAAAAAGAGAAAATGGTTTTAAACTCATTTCCATGGGGTCATAAACGTAGGTTTAATGCTTATGCTGATCATTTTCGCAAAGAGTTTGGCGAAAGGATTCAGAAGCTTTCCATAAACGTTGGCTTTACGTGTCCAAATAGGGATGGATCTGTTGGTGTTGGAGGCTGTACTTATTGCAATAATAATGCATTTAATCCCTCTTATTGTCTGCCCGAAAAATCTATTACTCAACAAATTGAAGAGGGTATAGAGTTTCATGCAAAGCGTTACAGAAGAGCAGATAGATATCTGGCATATTTTCAGGCTTATTCCAATACATATGATTCTTTAGCTAAGCTTAAAGATATTTATAATGAAGCGTTAAAGCATACTGCGATAATAGGTTTGGTGATAGGTACCCGCCCTGATTGTGTGGATGAGGAGAAGCTAAATTACTTTGCTGAGCTCTCCAAATCACATTATATAATTATAGAATATGGAATTGAGAGTTGTTATGATAAAACATTGCTGAGTATTAATCGTGGTCATGATTATAACACTTGCGTGAAAGCTATTGAATTTACCGCTGCCAAAGGGATAAAGACAGGGGCTCATCTAATATTTGGCCTGCCAGGCGAAAGCATGGAAGAAATGCTGAACGAAGCCGAAATACTTTCAGAACTTCCACTTAATAATATCAAATTCCATCAGTTGCAGATAATAAAAGATACTGCAATGAGTGAACATTATAAACAGCATCCCGAAGATTTTACTTTCTTTACTTTAGATAATTATATTGAATTTATTGTCGATTTTCTAGAGCATTTGAATCCTAATTTTGTTGTTGAACGCTTTGCAGGAGAAGTTCCTCCACGATTCCTTGAAGGTCCGGGTTGGGGATTAATACGCAACGATCAAATCTTAAATAAAGTTGAAAAGAGATTGGAAGAACGGAATACCTATCAGGGAAAATTATTTAAAAATAAATAAAATAAAACCAACTTGCTTTATATTTAAACGTATCTTTGTTTTTTAAATCTACAAAAATGAAAAGATTCTACACAGGAAATCAGCTTGATTATTTATATGATAATCCTGATATGTTATTCTGGAATATGTCGAGAGATTATACATTTACACATGACGAACTCAGGTATTATCATAAATATTTAAAATGGAATTTTGTAAGTAATAACCATCGCATGCACTGGACTATTGATATCATAGATGAGTTTATTGATGATCTTGATTTCAGCCGCCCGGAAGTACATTACTCTGTTGGATTTCTTTCGATGAATAGAGCTTTACCTTGGTCACTAGAGCTATTAGAACGTTATAAAGATCGTTGGGATTGGAGAATACTTGTTTACAACGAATCAATATTAGCTGATGCTGATATTTTATTTTATTGTTTTCAAAAACTTATGGAAACATCTAGTCACGAAGATGCAATACAGATGAAGATGAGATGTATGGCAATGGATTGTAGGGACGATAAATATTATCCACACGAAATGATTATGGATTATATTTACAGATCAGATAAACCGGAAGAACAGCTTACAAGTTGGGATGAGGTTGTTGATTTAAAAGATCCTGATTGGAATCTTATAAGTAAGAATACATTGCTTCCATGGAATGAAAAGATAATAGAAGTGTATCAGGATGAACTGAAGTTCGAAACACTTTCGATGAATAAAGCAGTGCCTTGGGATCTTAATTTAATAAAGAAGTTTAAAGATAAAGTCCTTTTCGGTTTATGGGAGCCCGGTGATGGTGATAAACTTGGCACCACAGTTGGAGGTTTATGCATGAATGATGAAATAAAATGGGATTCTGAAATGATTAATGCGTTTTATGAAGATATTTGTTTTATGTCGCTTTCAAAGAATGAAGGTGTTGAATGGGATGTAGATTTGTTAAATGAATTTGAAAATGAATGGCATCATGGCATGACTTATTTCAATAAATCAGTTTTCAGAAAAGCTTTCCCAACAATCTGCAATCATGACAACATGAAAAAAATGGCTGATATACTTATCAAGAAACTACCACCAGATACATATGTATAATTGCAAGTTCTTCAACATGTAATTTAATCTCTTTTGGGTAAATTCCCAGCCGTTTATGGCGAAAAGTATTATCTTTGTGCATGGCATAAAGATAATATATTCATAAGTCACATAATGCATTAGTATTGTTATATCATTATGTATGTCCTGCAAAATACAGGAAGGTTTTATATAGTGAAACAGTTGATAACACCTTAAAAGAAAAATGTTTGGAGATATCTAAAAGATATCAAATACATTTTCTTGAAATAAGAGTAGATGAAAACCATGTTCATTTTTTAGTACAGTATGTTCCAACTTACAGTCCGACTAGAAGAGTGATAATAATAAAGAGTATAACAGCACGCAGATATTTCGCCAACATCCGGAAGTAAAGCAAAAACTATGGGGATAAGAATTCTGGACAGATGGTTACTTTGTAAATACAGTGAATAAATTTGAAGATGAAAATACAATTTCAAAGTATGTAAAGGAACAAGGAAATGAAAAGAAATATAAAAAATTACATAAAGGAATTCAACTTGCAATCTTCTGAGAAAGCCTAGATACCCCGCTGCTTGCGGCGGGGTTCTTCATTAGCCTTTTCAGTTTTATGTAAGTTCATAAACTCAATTATTCTTTTCCAAAGTCAGGAGAATATTTTTGCATAAACTCTTCAATTTTTTCAACCATAAAAGTTGGTCCTGCAAAGATAGGCGTACGTTGATGTATCGTTTTTGGTTCTATTTCTAATACTCTTCCAAAGCCATGTGAAGCTTTTCCTCCAGCCTGTTCGGCGATAAAAGCTATAGGATTTCCTTCGTAAAGTAATCTTAATTTACCTGAAGGATTCTTTATTGTTCCTGGATAAAGAAAGATTCCGCCTTTTATAAGATTCCTATGGAAATCAGCAACCATCGAACCTATATAACGTGTAATATATGGTCGATTGGTTTCAGGATCATCAAAATGACAATACTGTATGTATTTTTTGATAGCTTCGGGAAAATAAATATAATTTGACTCGTTGATAGAATAAATAGTTCCCTGTTCGGGGTATTTCATATTTGGATGCGAACGAATAAACAAACCCACGGAAGGATCAAGCGTAAAACCATTTACGCCTCTGCCTGTGGAATAAACCATAACCGTTGACGAGCCATAAATAATATAACCGGCAGCCACCAATTGAGTACCCTTTTGAAGCAAATCTTCAACCGTTCCTCTGCCTTCTTTTGATAATCTTTTATATACCGAAAACACGGTGCCTATAGATACATTCGATTCAATATTAGATGAACCATCTAATGGATCAATAGCCACTACATATTTACCTGACTGCGACTTCTCGTTCTCAAAAGTAATGATTTCTGCATCTTCCTCAGAAGCTATTGCACAACATTCTCCTCCTGAACGAAGCGCAGCAATGAATTGTTCGTTAGCATAAACATCCATCTTTTTTTGTGCTTCGCCCTGCACATTCACTTCATCGTTGTAACCCATAATATCAGTTAGTCCTGCGCGGTTTACCTCACGGTTTACAAACTTGGCAGCAATACCTATATCATTTAACAANCGGGTAAGATCTCCGCTAGCTGTCGGGAAAGCAGCTTGTTCTTCAATAATAAATTCAGTAAGTGTTTTCATAGTGATTCGTTATTTTAATACCATTTAAACAGCAAAATTACGTAAATTGTTTTGATAAATAAATTTAACTTTAATTTAGATTGCCTTTAAAACAAAAACAGCTCCATCAGTAATTTGATAAAGCTGCATTATAATCTTAATTATTCGATGTACAATAAGTACTTAAGACTTATTTTTGGATAATAAGTTTTTGTCTTTCCAACAATCCTTTCGAACTAATTTCAACAATATAAATACCATTATTTAAATCCTGAACATTTACTTTTTGTTGATTTTGCGTTACCGCAACTTGTTTAACCAATTTGCCAATAGTATTATAGATATTCAGAGTCATTGCTGAATTATCTTTATTATCAATATTTATTGTAATAGATTCGGCAGTTGGATTAGGATAAATATTTAATTGTGATTCTTTAGTATTTTCTTCAACACCGGCAACCCCACCGTTAATAGTTTTCAGGATTCTTCCTTTGTAACCAACTGTATAACCTAAACTTGAATTGAGGAAAAATATGGAACTCAAATTGTCATATGTTCCACTTATACCGGTACTTTGTATAGTCCAGGTTGTGCCACCATTGGTAGTCTTCAAAACTTTTGTATAGCCGGCAGCGTAACCATTATTTGCATCAACAAAATGAATAGAATAAAGATCGCTTGAAAAACCGGTTGTTTGAGTAGTCCATGTTGTGCCTCCATTAGTTGTCTTGATAATTTTACCACTTTGCCCAACAATATAACCTGTATTAACATCGGTAAAATAAACAGCATTCAGATTATTATAAAACCCGGTTACACCACTATTTAGAATAGTCCAGGTAGTTCCACCATTAACTGTTTTTAATAGCGTAGCCGAATCTCCAACAGCATAACCGGTAGTTGTATTAACAAAATAAACTGATTGTAATAGATTAGTTCTACCGCTAGTTTGGGCAGTCCAGGTAGTACCCGAGTTAGTTGTTTTTATTATTGTACCATTACTACCAACAGCATAAGCTGTAGTAGCACTAGGAAAACAGATAGATTTTAAGTTGTCAGTAGCATTAGTTGTCAATGCTGTCCATAATGTGCCGCCATTGGTTGTTTTTAAGATTAAGCCCGAACCACCCGAAATATAACCAGTATTAGCATCCGTAAAATGAACTGAATTTAATGATGAATAAGTATTACTAACCTGAGGTGTCCAGGTAGTTCCGCCATTGGTAGTTTTCAAAATCATACCGCCGCTCCCCATTCCATCATCGTCGCCAACAACACAACCGGTGTTAGCATCAATAAAATGTACTGAATTAAAATTATTGGTTTTGCCACTGGTTTGTAAGGTCCATTGAGCATTTGCATTAATTGCCATTGCAATTATAATTGAAAAGATAATAGTAATTTTTTTCATAGTAATTTTGTCTGTGATTATTGTGCTGACAATGCACTTTTATGAATTAGTAAGTATTATATTAATATTTGTGATTTAAAATTGATTTGCAAAAGTAGTCTTTTAATCTGATATATTAAATAATATTTTGAGTTATCTAACCACAATTTCATAACTGTCTGTAATCATCTTGCCATTAAGTTTAGCATAGGTTTTGATTTTATTCGTCCCTTTACGGAGCTTAACATTGTTCCAAATATAATGCACAGGAGTTAATCCTTCAGTAGGTTCTGCTAATCTTTTACCATTTACTTCTAATGTTGGTTTTCCTAGGTTGCTGTAAACAGTAAAGTTATCAGTCAAACTATCTCTTTCATTAAAACGCCGACCTGTAATATACAATACCGGTTCTTTACTCCAGTTAGCTTTATACCAATAGAAACAATCTTTCTTAAGTTTTCTGTCGTAAGTAATAAGACCTTTCTGATTACGACCTTTCATGCTGCCTCTATCCCACAAAGGACACACAAAATCAAACATATTCCATATATAAGAAGCCCAAACTTCAGGATGCTTATTTAAGATAGCCCAAGTTCTTTCATGATAAAATGTTTGATACGTTTCAGGGAAGAAAGGACCTAATGGCTTGGGTGGAGTTGTGTCAGCAGTTTGATGAACAGGATTACCTTCGGCACCATATTCCGAAATACAAATAGGAATATCAGGAGTAGATTTATACCAGTTGTTAATAAACTTATCTAAACCATAAACTTTACCACCATACCATCCATCATATTGATTGCAAGCCTGCAAGTCGGCATGATAATGCACAGGATGATCCTTAATCCACCATTGATTAGTAACTGATACCGTATAACGATCAGGGTCTTCTGTTTTGGCAACATCATTTAAGATAACCGTTAACTGACCTGAGAAAAGTCCTTCGGGAACACCTACTTCATTATGCAATCCCCATACATAAATAGAAGGATGATTGAAGTTTTGTCTGATTAATTCAACCAGTTGTTGCTTGGCATTCTCCGTTTCCTGTCCTGTCCATTTACCAACAAAAGGAATCTCCGCCCAACATACAATCCCTAATGAATCACATAGATGATACATGTAATCTGCTTGCTGATAATGGGCAAAACGGATGGAAGTAGCACCTACTTCCATTATGAGTTTCATATCTTCCAGATGTTGCTCATTGGTTAAAGCATTGCCATAATTTTCACGCTCCTGATGACGGCTAACTCCATACAAACGATATGGTTTGCCATTTAAAATAAAACCTTTTTGCTTATCAATACTAAAACTCCTTACACCTAACGGCTGGTTTAATTCATCAACAACTTTGCCATCATAAATTAAACTTATAGTTACATTATATAAATATGGATCCTCTTTTGCATTCCAAAGATGAGGTTTCGTAAGCTTATGTTCAGTAGAATAGGAACGAATTCCGGCAGGATTTACACTGTAAGGCATAATAGTTTCGCTAACTTTATTTCCTTTAGCATCAATAATTGAAGTTCTTAATTGAAGATCTTTAGTAAAATGTGTATTGTTTTCAATCTTAGTAGAGATATTAATAGTAGCAGCCTCTGCCGAAACATCCTTTTGACGGATATAAACCCCTGAAGCACCATTATCCAACAAAGTAATATGAACATCTTCGGTGGTGATGAAAGAAACAGGGCGATAGATGCCTCCAAAAGTAGTAAAGAGGAAGTTTTCGACAGGCAGAAGAGCCGGATTAGTTTCATTGTTAACTCTTACATAAAGCCAGTTGTCGCCTTTATGTTTAACCAAACGGGTAATATCAAAACAAAAAGCACTGTAAGAGCCTTTGTGATTACCTGCAAGTTTACCATTAATATAAATATCGGCCACCTGACCTACACCTTCGAACTTAAGATAAAATCTTTTATTAATACTATCAGCACCTATGTCAAGTTTGCGGCGATACCATGCAGTGCCGGCATAAAAACCATTACCCGACTGCGCATCCATATTGTTCCAGGTGTGAGGAATAGTTACTTGTTGCCAACCTGAAACACTTGTAATAGTATCAATAGTTGTGGTTGATTTTACAAACTCCCAGCCTGTATTTATGGGTGTAACATCTCGCGAAAGCGAAATAAAAGGAAGCGTAATTATTAAAACTAAAGTAATAATTATTTTATGTATTGATGTTTTCATTATGATGAACTTAATTTGGATGCAAAAGTATTGATTAATTTTATTAATACCTATAATTTATAGTTTGAAGTTTGAAGTGTTTAATAAATATATCATAAGTTGTTGATTAATATATTTAATTAGATTCTTTTATCCTTAAAACTCAAAATAAGGCAAAAATATCGATTTGTTGTATCCTGAGAAGTCAGGATGCGACAAATCATATGATTTTCTCTTACCTGAAAACTCAGGTAGAAGAAAATCTCTTGGTTTGCCACTACCTCACAAGTCAGGATGCTACAAACCGAGAGGTTTGTTATACCCCGAGGTTTTAGGGTAACGACAAATCAGTTGATTTGTCGTTACCTGACTTGTGGGGATGAAGGAAAAAAATGGTTTGTAGCATACCCAACTTTCAGGTATGCTACAAATCTCTCGGTTGGTCGTTACCTCACAACTCGGGTAGTAACAAATCACATGGTTTGTCGTTCCCTGACTTCTCAGGTAGTAACAAACCAACTGATTGGTGGCATACCCAACTTCACGGGATACAACAAACCAACTGATTTGCCCACTTTGGGAAATAAAAGATACTACAAAACAGCTGTTATTGCTGCAAAGTAGTAAAAAAGGAGCAGATAATTAAGGTTAATTCTGATGTGTTCTATTTTTGATTTTACAACAACGACAAAATACTCTAAATGAAGACATGAAACATATAAGTGTAGGCTCATAATTTATTAATTAAATTTGATACTGAATTAATGTTCTATTAAATAGCGATAGATTACAACTTTGTTTTGTATCCAATGATTTGTTTATTATTTAAAGAAATTAATATAATCATTGCGAAAGATATCAATAGTATTTGTGAATTTATTGTAACTTTGGAGTTTTATTTTAAATCTGAATAATTTATTTATAAAACACAATGAAAAAATTAATTTCGTTATTAACTATTGCATTTTTGTTCTTGATAATTAATAATTTAAAAGCTCAGGATAAGTCTGCTTACAGGAATACTTCTCTTACTATTGAAGAAAGAATAGCAGATATGGTTAAAAGAATGACACTTGAAGAAAAACTTCAAATGATAGGAGGGTTCAATGAGTTTTATATAAAACCTTTAGAAAGACTTAATATTCCATTAATAAAAATGTCGGATGGGCCTGTAGGTGTTCGGAATTATGGAAACTCCACTGCATATCCGGCTTCTATAGCATTGGCTTCCACATGGAATATAGATTTGGCTTATAAATACGGACAAGCTATAGGAAAAGAAGCTAAAGCTAAGGATGTAAACATTATGCTGGGACCGGCAGTTAATATACACCGTGCTCCAATGTGTGGAAGGAATTTTGAGTATCTTGGTGAAGATCCATTTTTAGCAGGAAAGATAGCAGCAGCAGATGTAAAAGGATTGCAATCGGAAGGGGTAATGGCAACAGTAAAGCATTATGCAGCCAATAATCAGGAATATGACAGGAATAATGTCAGTTCGGATATGGAAGAAAGAACTTTGCAGGAAATATATTTGCCTGCTTTCAAAGCCTGTGTTCAAGAGGGGAAAGTGGCTTGTGTAATGACTTCATATAATTTGATAAACGGGGTGCATGCTTCTCAGAATAATCATTTAATTAATGAGATATTAAAAAAAGACTGGGGTTTTGAAGGCATAGTTATGTCGGATTGGGGCTCTACTTATGATGGTGCAGCAGCAGCTAATGGAGGCCTTGATCTTGAAATGCCTTCTGGAGAACACATGAATGTTGATACCTTAAGATTAGCAATAAAAACAGGCAAAGTAAGCGAAGAGGTAATAAACGACAAAATAAGAAGAATGCTAAGGCAGTATTATAGATTTAATTTGATGGAAAATAAAGTGCCTTCAAAAGCTAATCTTAATATGGAACAAGTAAGTAAAGTTGCATTGGAAACAGCAAGGGAAGGGATGGTGTTGTTGAAAAATCAGGACAATATACTTCCTTTAAACGAGAATAAGATAAAGTCAATAGTAGTTATCGGACAAAATGCACACCCTGCTGTTACCGGTGGTGGCGGTAGTTCTAAAATTAATCCTTTAAAAGAAATATCTATTCTTGATGGCATAAAACTGACAGCAGGTAAAGAAACTAAAATAAACTATCTAGATGTTGTTCCTTCATCACGCTGGGTAAAGTTTGATTCAAACCACGATTTTAATTTATTACATTGTATTAATGATAAAGGCAAAGTTGTAAATGGATTAAAAGGGGAGTATTTTGATAATCCTGAGTTAATAGGAAAGCCTGTGCATAATCAGATTGATACTAATATGGAATTTTATTGGGATACCAATTCTCCTGCTCCAAATGTTCCTAAAGATAATTTCTCAGTTAGATGGACAGGCACAATCACTCCTCCCGAAACCGGAACTTACGAATTAGGTGTAATATCTGATGATAGAAGTAGATTTTATTTTGAAGATAAAATGCTTGTTGATAACTGGAGACCATATGAAATGAATGTTATGAAAACATGCAAAGTGAAGATGGAAAAAGGGAAAGAATATAAAATTAAAATGGAGTTTGCAGATAGTGTGGAATATGCAGGCATAAGATTAAGATGGAAAAGGGTGTTAAGTGATGATGACACGAAGAATAAAATAGAAGAAGCAAAGAAAAGTGATTTGGTAATACTTTGCTTAGGATTTAATGATGATGAGGAAGGCGAAGGAGCTGACAGACCCTATAACTTACCTCAAGAACAAATAAAATTACTTAAAGATGTTTACAATCTAAATAAGAATATAATTGTAGTGTTAAATGCAGGTGGAAATGCCGGTATCGCTGATTGGATAGGGAATACAAAAGCATTACTGCATGCCTGGTATTCCGGACAGGAAGGTGGTAAAGCCATTGCAGAGATATTGTTTGGTAAGGTTAATCCTTCCGGTAAACTGCCAATATCTATTGAGAAAAGATGGGAAGATAATGCAACATTCAAAAGCTATTATGATGAAGATAAAGATAAAAAGGTTTATTATTCGGAAGGCATATTCCTTGGTTATCGTCATTTTGATAAGGACAATATAAAACCTTTATTTCCTTTTGGATATGGACTATCATATACAACATTTAAATATGACAATATAAAAGTAAATAAAGATAAGTTTAATAAGAATGAAACTGTAGAAGTAACAATCCATATTACAAATACTGGTCAGTTTGATGGTAGCGAAACCGTTGAATTATATGTTAGAGATGAGGTGTCGAGTGAACCAAGACCAGTAAAAGAATTAAAAGGCTTTGATAAAAAGTTCCTCAAGAAAGGGGAGGGTAAGGATTTTAAAATAACATTGAATAAAGATGCTTTCAGTTTCTTTTCTTCAAAGCAAAGTAAATGGATTGAAGAAGCAGGTAAATTTGAAATAATGGTTGGTAGTTCATCAGATGATATTAAGTTGAAGACAGAAATAGAGCTTATGAATTAAATTCATTTATTAGTTGTTTATTCAAATTAGATAAGATAAACAACTAGCAATATACTGAATAAAATATTATTTACAGATGTTGTCTAGGATATTATAAAGTTCGAGGCTTAATTGTTTACGCGAATACTTATTATTTTTATCGTTGTGGAAATCTAAATCCGGGTTGATTTTCCATTTTAGATAGTTTTGCAAAAGGAAATCATAAATTAAAGTAGTTTCGTGATAGTCGAAAGTAGTGCCGGCATCACATTCAGTAATTATTTCGGCAGCATCACCATGCTTAGGACCAATGCAAAGGATTGGTTTGCGGGCAGCAAGATATTCGAATAGTTTTCCCGTAAGGATCCCTTCGTTTTTATCCATTTTAGGTATTACTAACAATAAAATCGTACTTTTTAAAATGGTTGCCACCGATTCTTTATGAGGTACATACTCGTTGAGGGTAGTTATATTAACTAAATTATATTTTTTTATTTTATCAGATAAAGAATTGCTAGCTTTACCCGTAAAATTAAGTTCAACAGGAGCTTCGGGATGCTTTTGTAACAACATTTGCAAAGCTTCCAACAAAGAATCTATATCATAAATATCAGCAAAAGTACCTGTATAAGTGATCAAAAACTTATCAGAAGGAGGTTGGGAAGTTTCAGAAAAATCATCGGCATCAAAACCATTAGGCAACACATTAATTTTATTAAAATCAAGCTTCTCAGACTTTGTTAGAAACATATTTTTAATAAATTTACTAACAACCAACACAGCATCCGACTTCTCTAACACATTTCGCTCATATTTATTATCAATCCATTTAGCAACAAAGGTATGCAGCATTTGTTTGTAATAATAAATATCAGTCCAGGGATCACGTAAATCAGCTATCCAAGGGATATTATATCTTTCTTTCAACTTTAATCCAATCAATTGAGAAGAATGTGGAGGACTGGAAGTAATTATTGCATCTATTTTATTGTTTTTAATAACTTTGATAGCTTCGTGATAAGCGTAATAATTCCATCCCCGCCTTGCGTCAGGAATAAAAAAGTTGCCGCGAACAAATCTGGAAGCTTTTTGAAAGAAACCCGGATTCGTCTCATTAGCAAAGCCAGAGTGGGGAATCTCTTTTTTACTCCCTAAAGACTTATAGAGGTTAAAAGGCTCAAAAGTTTTAGTTTTGATAACATTAATTTCATCTGGAATATCACTTATAAAACTATCATCAGTAAGCTGATAGGATGCCATAAGGGGATCAACAGTAATGACAGTGATTTTGACACCTAAAAGATGAAGATATTTAACAAATTTCAACATCCGCTGTACGCCGGCACCTCCGCTGGGAGGCCAGTAATAAGTGATGATTAGCACATTGTTCATTAAACCATTGTTTATAACAAAGCGAACCTTCTTTTGCAAGATGATTCGCTTTATGATGAATGTTTTTTTATTATTTAAAGAATTAATTCTTCTTAAAGAACACAACTAATTCTTTAATAGCCATACCTAAGAGCATAACAAGCAAGAATATGGAACTTGCATAACCAATTTTTTCGCTATTATAGTAAGTTGCAGGCTCAAATTTAAACTCAATCTTATGTTGACCAGCCGGTACCTTCATTGCACGTAACACATAGTTAACTCTAATATGCTGAACCGGTTTGCTATCTATATATGCCTGCCATCCTTTTTCATAATAGATTTCAGAAAAGACTGCAAACTCATCTTTTTTAGCATTTGCTTCATACTTAAGATCATTAGCCTGATAAGTAGTTAATTTGATGGTCGACAAACTATCTTTAGTAGGTTTTACATCCTTTAGATAGTCGTTAAATCTCTTATCAACGATTGCAGTAGTGGCAGGTTCGAAATTAGAAAGAGCTACAATTTCCGAATCAGGACTTTCCACTATCTTAAGATTATCAATAAACCAAGCATTACCCAAAGCGGCAACATTCCTTTGAACTTGTGGCTGTTTATTTTGATCAGGGACGATGAAATAACGAGTGTTAAGCATGTTTAAAACCTTAACATTGTTCTTGCTAAGTTGATGTTCGATCAAATCTTGATATCTACGAAGTTTTGCACCATGATAACCGCCTATAGATTTATGGAAATAGGAAGTAGAAGCATCGTTAAAGGGCGAAACAGTAACATTGAAAACCCTGTAATTAGGATCTTTATCCTGCAAAATCATTTCGTCAACATCCGAAGCAGTGTATGGCTTATCTACTTTAGCTTTTGTGGTAAAATTATCGTTATCTAAGTACCTTTTATCAACAAAACCCATATCAAGAACAACCAAAATGCCTATAATTGTGAATGCATACTGCCATTTAAGCTTATCCTTCAGCAACGCCCAAAGAATTGCGGCCGTCGCAAAGATTAGGAAGAACGAACGCCAGGCATCAATCATAAACATACTCTTTCTGTCGGCAATCAAAGCAGTCATAAGCCATTCCGGATATTGGTACTGGGCATCAGAAGCACCTGTAAAGTCGAACATATTAGTTCCTAAGAGTGCAAATAACAATGTAATACCTCCCGTAATAAAGAAAGAGTACTTCAAAGCTTTTAAATTATCGACCTTATTCTTTTTATTCTTGTAAAATTCATTAATAGCCAGTATCCCAAGCAAAGGAATGCACAACTCAGCAATTACAAGTATCGAAGAAACGGTTCTAAACTTGTTATAACCCGGAAAGTAGGTAAAAAAGAACTCTGTAAGCCCCATAAAATTCTTTCCCCATGCTAACATAATAGATAATATGGTAGCAATGAGTAACCCCCACTTCATAGAACCTTTAACCAGAAACAAACCTAAAACAAAAAGGAATATAAAAATAGCCCCGGCATATACCGGTCCGGATGTAAAGGGTTGCGTACCCCAGTAAAGCGGCATCTGTTTGATAATTTTCTTGGCATCAGGAATGCTATTTTGTTTCAAAACCTGATAAGTTTCAGAACTTTCGCTTAGCTTACCAGTAGAAGAACCGCCATTGAAGTTAGGAATCAATAAAGTCATCGTTTCAGGAATCCCATAGCTCCAACCAGTAGCATAATCAAGATCTAAACCTTTGGTTTTGTTCTCTTGATTGCTTATAGTGAGCTCTGATTTACCACGGATTGTTTCTTTTACATATTCAGCTGAAGTCGTAAGATTAGTTATGTTAGTTCCAACAGAAATCCCGGCAGCAATAAGCAATATTCCAATAGCTTTAAAATAAACCGGTAGTTGTTTTGTTTTTATCTTAATAATCAACTCAGCAATCATGTATATCAACACAATAATAAAGAGGTAATAAGTCATCTGGACGTGGTTCATCTTTAATTCGAGCGATAAAAATAAAGCCGTAAGTATTCCACCCCAGAGATATTTCCCTCGCAAAGTTAATATGATACCCGCCAAAACAGGTGCCATGTATCCTATAGCTAAAGCCTTGGTATTATGACCTGCTTCGATGATTATAAAGAAATAGGACGAGAACCCGAAAGCTAGCGCCCCGATAATTGCAAGCCACGGATCTACCTTCATTACCATTAGCAGGATGAAGAAACCGAGGAAATACATAAAAATCATATTTGCAGGGCTCGGCATAAAGAATAATCCGGACATACTAGAGAAAAACGTAACAATATTATTTGATGGGGTCTCCATACTTATTTGGTAAGCCGGCATCCCACTAAACATCGAGCCTGTCCAAAGAGGTTCTTGGCCCGGATGAGCTTGGCGGAAGTCTAGTACTTCTTTTGCAGCGCCATACCAGGTAGCAGCATCGTTTTGTTTAAGACTTTTGCCTTCCAATAAAGGACTAAGATATGCATACGTAACAATTATAAAGATAAAAATTGCAGCTACATAAGGTAGAATTGCTTTAAATGATATGTTTTTCATATATATTATTATTTGTGAAAATATTTTTTACTATTTTTTTATTTCTTCGTACTCAACGTACTCTCCAATATTATCAGATTCTACGTTTTTCTTCTCCGGAACATGGTTTATTACTGTTTCGCCTTCTTTATAGTTAGTTTCAGGTTCAAAAGGTTGTTGAAAGATATTTTGCTGAACTCTTTTTAAAAAGTATTTGAGAATAATAGGAAAAATAAATCTTGCAAGAACACGAAGTATAATTACAATCAATATAATCCAAAGAATAAAGTCTAACATTCTTTATGTTTTAAAATTGGCACAAATTTACACAAAAAAATCAAATTGAGTTACAAATAAAATAAAATACTTTAAAATGCCTCCCTTACATAACGATAACTAAAAATTAAAATTGCCTAAAGTTGTTTCCAGCTTTAGGCAATTTAAAAATACTGTACAGACGTAACATGTTACGTCTCTTCTTTTTATTTCTTCCTGATTAAAGTTATTTTAGCTACACATTCTTCAGTAATAGTTTCGTCTTCTTCAAAAGCTATCATTAAATTAAATTGTATTGAAGAACCAATTTCTGCAATTGGGAATTCAAGACTTTTGCCTGCTTCAATTTTCTTAGCAATAGTTGAAATAACTTTATCAACTTCTAAAGACAAATAGATATAGATAGCTAATTTACTTTTGTTTTCTACTAATAGAAAATCTCTAAAGTTAAATTTAATTTGAGGCAGATTTAAAATAGTACCTTGAAGTGCTTTTATCAGGAATTCGTTTTTATATAAGAAATTAGGGTCTTTCTTTTTCCTTTTTGCAATAGATAGTTTATAAAATTCAGTTACTTTAAAAGGGTTTAATGGAAATTGATTTCCTATTGAAAAGAAATTCCAAAGCATCATATCTGCAACAGCTTGTTTCAATTTGTAAATATCGATACGATCGGCTCTTACATCTCTAAATTGGTCAGCTTTTTGGTCAAAAACACCTGTTGTTTGAGCAATCATATTATTTACTTCGGCAACTAATGTATGTAGTGTGGCATCATCTGCGACTTTAGTTTTTAATTCGCTCAGTTCGCGCATCTGATCTGATTGTCTCCCATCGGTAAAGATACTTTTGTTATCTAATTTTAATAATTTTATTACAGCTTCAAAAGTTGTTGGTAATAATACAATTATTTTAGCTTCAAGTATGTTTAACTTGGTTTTCAAGGTAGTCTGCTCTATTTTATAAGCATCTACATCCTGTGTTCCTATTTCGAGGTCAATGTTTCTGGTCGAAATAGCTTCATGGTATGGATTAAAAACAAGAATAGTCCTATCGGCTATTGCTTGTATTTCGGGTGTAATAGGCTCCATTAAAAGCAATTTAATGAGCTCAGCACACAATTCATCTGTTGTAAGTATCCCTACTGCTTCATTGTTCATAAGCAAATAAAGGAGTGCTCCAATCACTTTCCGTTGTCGGGTTGTGTAATTCATAAATTTAAAGATTTAATAAATAATACGTTTAAAAAACCTTATGAAAATAGTTAATTTTAGATTAGAATGTTGTCTTTTTTAAAATCGGTAAACAAATAGAAAAATTCCTAACGCACCTTCTTTAAAAAATACCCACGTACTCCACATGGAAAAGATGAATATTTAATGTATCAGAAAAAATCTTTAAGGGTGTAATAATTTGCAAAGTTCAGAATTTAATTTTGATTAAACAGCATTTTTTACAATAATAATATCATTTATTTTCACATATTTTACAAATATCATTATATCAACAATATAAATACTACACATATTGATAAAATAAAAACATATTGAAGTTTTATTAGAATTAAAGTCTTCAAATTTCACAAAATTGCAATCTGAAACGGCAGGGATGCAATAAATCCTTCCAATTGCCTTCCGTTTCGGACCATGTACCAAAAAGTGTCAGCATATTGCTCCGCGTTTCGGACCACCTATCAATATTATCAAAATATTGGCATCCGACCGAAACGCGGAGCAATATTTTAAAAGATATTACCATCCTGCCGAAACGCGGAGCAATATGACGAAAGATATTGCTATCCTGCCGAAACGCGGAGCAATATGACGAAAAATAGTGCAATCCGACCGAAACACGGAGCAATATGACCAAAATATTGGCAGTCGACCGTATCAAACGGCTCTATTTATTTCATTAATATGTATTGATTGAATCAGTTAATGGAATATATGTATTTTTCTATTGTTATTATCGCCTTACGGGAAAAGATTTTTTTATTTTCGAAAAGAATGTTTTTATATTTCTAATTACTGGATAAGTTTGCAGATTAACTAAAGTTTGTAAAAAGAAAAAACTCAGCATTAACATAATACGCATTACTTTTTTATTTGTCCTATTCTCATTTATATTTAAACCCAAGCTTCGGTTATAAATATAATTATCATCCTAAATAACCATCATAACATCTTTATATTTAAAGGTTTTTAGATGTATTAACATACTTTATAAAAGCAACATGAAAAATATGTTGCTTTTTTTGCTAATAAGATGATAATGTTTCGTACATTTGTTTTTTTTAAACAAAGGTTGAATTATATTGAGAAACAGTACATAAAACGAAAATAATTATGCATATAGCGATTGCAGGAAACATAGGTTCAGGTAAAACTACACTTACAGGATTGTTGGCAAAGCAGTATAAATGGTCTGCTCATTACGAAGATGCAGATGCTAATCCTTATTTACAAAGCTTTTATGAAGATATGAGACGTTGGTCATTTAATCTTCAAATTTATTTTTTAAATAGTAGATTCAGGCAGGTTGTTGAAATAAGGAAAAAGGGGAAATCTGTTATTCAGGACAGAACTATTTTTGAAGATGCATTTATTTTTGCTCCTAACTTACATGATATGGGCTTGATGACAACCCGCGACTTTGAAAACTATACTTCATTGTTCGAGTTGATGAATTCATTTATTCAACCTCCTGATCTTTTAATCTATTTAAAAGCAAGTGTTTCTACTTTGGTAAATCAAATTCAGAAAAGAGGAAGAGAATATGAAAATTCAATTAGATTAGATTATCTAAAGAGTTTAAACGATAGGTATGATGAATGGATTAGTAATTATACTAATGGTAAATTGTTGATTATAGATGTTGATAATTTAAACTTCTCGGATAAACCTGAGGATTTAGGTTATGTGATTGAAAAAATAAATGCAGAAATAAACGGCTTATTTTAAATAAAAATAAATGAAAATAATCGGAATTATACCTTCACGCTACTCTTCAACCCGTTTTCCGGGAAAACCTTTGATAGATATAGAAGGTAAAACAATGATTCAACGAGTTTATGAACAATCAAAAGAGTGTAGTTTATTAACTGATGTTGTTGTAGCAACTGATGATGAAAGAATTTATGATCATGTAAAAGCATTTGGAGGGAATGTTATAATGACTTCATCAACACATACAAGTGGCACTGAAAGATGTTTTGAAGTAGCAGAGAAATTAAATACCGATGGTGATGATATTATTATAAATATACAAGGAGACGAGCCGTTTATCAATCCTCAACAAATTGAATTAGTGATTTCGTGCTTTAATGACGCATCAACAGATATTGCAACATTATATAAAAAAATAATTTCGGTTGCTGATATAAATAATCCTAATGTAGTAAAAATTGTAAAGAGTTTTAATTCAGATGCAATATATTTCAGTCGTTCGCCAATACCATTTGTAAGAGGAGCGGTAAGTAAGGATTGGATTAGCGAAACTAATTTTTATAAACATATAGGTATTTACGGATATAAGCAATCTATTTTAGAAAGAATAGTCAATCTATCAACCGGCGAACTCGAAAAAGCAGAGTCTCTGGAACAGTTAAGATGGTTGGAAAGTGGGTTTAAAATTAAAGTAAAAGAAACAGATTTCGAAAGCATGGCAATTGACACACCTGAAGATTACTTTAAAATAATGAATATGTAAAATCATCAATTTTAATTTAAACGATTTAAACATATAGTATGGATATTGTTAAATATATTGTAGAAATTCTTATCGAAAAAGATCAGGTAGTGATACCCGGCTTGGGTAGTTTTATTACCGAATATAATTCTGCAAAAATACATCCCGTTGATCATACTTTTGCCCCTCCGGTTAAGAGTATCATCTTTGATGAAATAACCACTGATGATGATCTGCTTGCCCGTCGTATTTCAGAAGGCGAAAATATTAGTTTAGCTACTGCTGATAAAGAAATAAAGAATTTCTCGGATAAGATTTTAGTAGATATCCAAAAGAAAAAGATTTCAGTAATTAAAGGACTTGGAACTTTCTCTATTAACTTTGAGAATATAATTACTTTTACTGCTGCTGCTATTAATTTCTCGGATGAATCATTTGGATTGACAGAATTTCAATCACCAGCTGTTGTAAGAAATGAATATAAAGACTTGGCAGAAGCTAAGATAATAGAACAAAAAAAGTTTGAGGTCGAACGTAAGAAAAGAAATAGAACTTATTTTGTTTATGGTGGCATTGCAGTTGTTTTATTAATCTTAATATTTGTTTATTTCCTTACTAATGTTCCTACTATTGACGAACATAAATATAATAGAACGGTAGTTAAAGATACTTCAACACAAAAAGCAAAGCCTCAAATTGAAACTACCCAAATTGTTAATAATGATAGTGGAGATATAAAAGATCAACAAACTACTGAAACAAATACTACAGAGCCTCCTATTAAAGTTGAAAAAGACAATACTCAAAAGACGATAAAAACTCCTGATAAAACAACTAAGGATACAAAATATTATATTGTTGCAGGTTCGTTTAAAGTAGAAGAAAATGCAAATACTAGAGTTGCTGAATTAAAAGCAAAAGGCTATCCAAATGCCGGAGTTGTAAAGCATGTAAAAAACGATTTGTTTGTTGCATATTATGATGTTCTTACAACAAAAGATAAAGCCACACAGGAACATAAAAAGATAAATACTGAGCTTGATAAGGATGCCTGGATCATGAAAAAATAGAAACATTAATATAAATTCATTCTAACATTGGGAAAAAATAAATTAGAAAGATTTGCTGAGAATGCCACGTTTCCTAACTTCTTTCAACCTGAACTTGAAGAAGTAAAAGCAGGTTATTTTATGAAAGGAAAATGGAGAGAAAATTACTTTAAAAATGATAATCCACTTATATTGGAACTTGGTTGTGGAAAAGGTGAATATTCTTTAGGTTTGTCTGAAAGATATCCTGACAAAAACTTTATTGGTGTTGATATTAAAGGTGCCAGAATGTGGAGAGGTTGCAAAACTTCTGTCGAAAATGGCATGAAGAACATTGCTTTCCTACGTACTAGAATAGAATTGATAGATTGTTTCTTCGAAGAAAAGGAAGTTGATGAAATTTGGGTTACTTTCCCTGATCCTCATCCCAAAAGAATAAGAGAAAACAAACGTCTTACTTCCCCACCATTCCTTAAAATATATAAAAAGATGCTTAAAGATGATGGTATTGTTCATCTTAAGACGGATGCTTCTTCTTTATATGAATATACTTTAGAAGTGATTGAAAAACACAAGCATCACATTCTTATTTCAACTGATAATCTTTATAATTCAGGCATTACTGAAGACGTTATGGGAATTCAAACCTTCTATGAGAAGATGTTTTTAGCCGAAGGAAAGCATATTAATTATTGTAAGTTCCAACTTAAATAAAAGGTGAAGGATTTATCTTTCTTTGAGATGGTTTATGAAGTTGCTAAGCAAATTCCTTATGGGAGAGTTACTTCTTATGGAGCCATTGCTTCTTATCTTGGCACAAAAGGTTCGGCAAGGATGGTTGGTTGGGCTATGAATTCTTCGCATAATGACCTTCTGAATATTCCTGCGCATCGTGTTGTTAACAGAAATGGTTTACTTACAGGCAAACATCATTTTGGTGGGAACGATGTTATGCAACAACTTCTCGAAAGTGAAGGTATTGTTGTAGAAAATAACCAAATTACTAACTTAGAAAAGTATTTTTGGGATCCTGCTAAAGAATTAAAACTATAATAAGATTCTATTATGTTAGTTTAACTTCCTTTGGAACAAATTGCTGAGCATCTCCTCCATTACGATGAATATCCCTTACAATTGAAGAAGCTAAATGTGTATGTTCAGGTAATGTTAACAGAAATATTGTTTCAATATCATGATACATTTGCTTATTAACTTGCCCTATACTTCTTTCAAATTCAAAATCAGCGGAAGTGCGCAAGCCTCTTAATATATATTTAGCATTAACTTCTCTACAATAATCAATTGTTAATCCACTATATTCGCTTACTTCTACTGTAGGGTAATCTTTAAAAGTATCTTTTATCCATTGCATCCTCTTTTCTACAGGGAAATAGCTTTTCTTCTCATTATTCATACCTATGGCTACAATTATCTTATCAAATAAAGGTATTGCTCTCTTAATAATAGATTCATGGCCTATTGTGATTGGATCAAAGGAACCCGGGAATACTGCTATTTTCATTGTTATTTTTATTAATGCGAAACTTATTACTCTTGGTTGTTATCTTTATTAATATCATGAGGTTCGTTAAAGATATAAAGTAGTCTTAACGTAAGCATACTGTTATATTGATACCTATCCCAACTAGAGTGGATACCTGTTATACTTACCACATCATAAGAACGATGTCTTATTGGAATCATCGAATATTCATATCTAAAAT
>TBL_comb47_HYPODRAFT_10001539_pt1 | contig 29861 bp, 21 predicted proteins | sample TroBogypolimnion_40_FD_10682 | JGI IMG/M metagenome (IMG submission 10682) | reverse complement strand
GAAGGGTCAAGCCGTCCACAATGGTCGTCAGCCGTTGAACCTCATCCAGTTCGCTTTCGAGCCGCTGGCGATCCGGGGTGGCCAAATTCTCTTGGCCCAGCCAGGTTTCCAACTCGCCATGCAGGACCGTGAGCGGGGTCTTGAGTTCGTGCGACGCGTGCAAGGTGAACTCGCGAATCCGCTGGAACGAATCGTCCAGGCGCTCCGTCATGTGGTTGAAGACCTCCGTCAGCCGGTCCAACTCGTCGCCGTTGCCCGTCCGGCTGAGTTGTTCGCGCAGGTTATGTTCGTTGACCCGTTCAGCGGCCCGCGTCAAGGCGGCCACCGGTTCCGTCGCCTTGCGGGTCAGCCACCAACCCCCGCCCAGGGCCAGCGCCAGCGCCGGCAACCCGCACCAAAGCAGCAACTCCCCCAGGTCCGCCAGGGTGTTTTCTTCAGCTTCCTCCGTTTTCGGGCCGGCGGGGCGGAGTTGCGCGCGGCGCGGCTCGACCACGAACTCCCAATAGGAGAGCAGGCCCATGGCGAGGAGCGCGGCGCTCATCACCCCGCCGAACCAGAGAAATAAACGCGTCCGGATTCTCACGGGGAGTCGGTGATCAGGTAGCCCAGGCCGCGCACGGTACGCAGGAGCTTGCGTTCGGCACCCGCATCGATCTTCTCGCGCAGGCGCATGATGTTCACATCCACCAGATTGCTGCCGGGGTCGAAGCTGTAGTCCCAGACCTTCTCCAGGATGGCCATCCGCCCGCAGATGCGGCCGGGGTTGCGCATGAGGAACTCCAACAGGCGATACTCGCGCACGGTGAGGTCGATCGGGGCGCCGCCCCGCTCCGCCAGCCGCGTGGTCGTATCCAGCGTCAGGTCCGCCACGCGCAGGATGGACGCGCGTGACTCGCCGCCGCGCCGGCCCAGGGCCTTGACCCGAGCGGCCAACTCGGCAATCACGAACGGCTTCGGCAGGTAATCGTCCGCGCCCGCGTTGAGCCCCTCGACCCGCTCCTCGACTTCCCCGCGAGCGGAAAGGAGCAAGACCGGGGTGCTGATGCCCTGCCGCCGCAGTTGCTTCAACACGCTGAGTCCGTCCCGGCCGGGCAGCATGATGTCGAGCACGATCGCGTCGAACGGTGTGACCCCGGCGGCCGCCAGCCCGGTTTCGCCGTCGTGACACACATCCACCGCGAACCCCTCGACCTGCATCGCCTTCCGGACGAACGAGGCCGTCTTCTTATCGTCTTCGATAATGAGAACGCGCATACCCTCAGCCTAACGCGGCGCCGCGCCCGCCGCCAGAGTGGTCTGGCGCGGGCCACTGGGGCCGGCGCCACCGTCAGGAGGCGGACCCGGCCCCGATTGAGGCGTGGAAGTCCGCCTCCGGCTTCGGCGGTGGCGTGAAGTTGCCCGTAGGGCCGTTACTTCTTCTCGTCCTTTTCGTCGTCCTCTTTGTCCTTCTTTTTCTCCTTAGCCTGATCCTTGGGGGTTTCGATCTCAACCGCCACGATCGCGCCGGTGAGCGCGTCCACGTTCACTTCCGTGATGTCCTTGGCGCCCGGTTTCGCGATGTCGAACGACCAGATGAGTTTGCCCTTTTCCTTCTCGAGTTCGCCCTCTTTGATCGTGCCGCCGGGCACGCGCGCCAGGGCAATCTTCTCCGCGTCCGCCTTCGAGATCTTGGCTTGGGCCGCGAGTTTGGCATGATCTTCCTTGCCGCTTGCGCAGCCCATCAAGGCGGCGGCCAACAGGCCGGCGCAGACCGATAACACGATCGTGTGTTTCATTTTCATAGATTCCAGTTTTCGCCACGGGTTCCGTGGTGACCCCAGTTCATCAGACCGCCATGACAGGCCGATGAACCGGGCATGACAGTTTTGTCATGGTGAGGCCGAGTTTCCCTGAGATACCCGCCGCGAGGGGCGGTGCTCGACCCGGCTCCGCCGTTTTCCTTACCCCTGCGCTGGCCAATTCCAGAACCCGGTCCTCGAGAGAGGCCGCGTAGCCGCCTTGGAGCAGGTGCCCAAAGCAACGGTGCCGTCTATTGTAGCGCTGGGTTGAGGCGCCCTGGACCCATTCCATACCGGCCACCAGGTTCGCGTCCGGCATCTCTAGCAGGAGGTGGTAGTGGTTGCCCAAAGGACCCTTTCACTTTCTTCCTCATCGGCGTCGGGATGGAGCAACTACTTCAGAGGCCGGCGATTTTGCGTGCGCGGGCCAACGATTCATCGAGAGGAACGCCCTGGACCTTCCCCGCTTCGATTTCCGCGATGCGGCGGTCGATCTCCGTCTTCCATGCCGCGGCAACCGGGGCTTCGACTCCGCCATGCCGCGCGGCCATAATACGGTCAACCAACTCGGTTACGACCCCTGCCGGCACCGCGCTCATTTCTTCCAGAAGAGCAGCGCCTTCTTCCACCACGGCCATAACATTCTGACCTTGCCAGGGTTTTCCATCGCCCAAAGCAAGCGGCGCAAGACCTCGGGATCCCTCTTGTTCTCGTTTTGCTCGCGCCGGGACGTTGTGCCGGTCCTGGCGCAAAAGGCCTGCACTCGCTCGGCAGGGATCTCATCGGATACGAGTAAACAGGAGCCGTCGAAAGCGTCGTGAAAGGCGAATAGCAGCTTTTGTTGGCGGTAGGCTTTCACGTGGGTAAAACAGCTCTGCTGTGGGTGTTTGCCGAGCAACTCAACCAACCGTTCGATCACTCCAGATCGTATTTGCACGTGGAACATCTCCGGGACAGGGAAGATCATGTCCCTCACAACACACTCGGCGCCATCGCGCGCTCGGTTGGCCTTGTAGAATTCGGCCACTTCGAGCACTGGGTTGATGGCTTCGAAGTAGAGGATGCTATCTCCAGGAATCAGTTGCTCGAGACACCGAAAAAAGACTGCCGGGTCGCGAAGACCCTCGATAGCCCATCGTTGCGTGGAGTCCAAGTCGATACCCTCTCCTCGGCCCGCAGCCATTAGGCTCAACTGCTCTTTAAAACGCTCTCTTTCAGCAGGATCCATTCAGTGACGCTGTACGCAGCGAACGATTGATCCACGGACCCCCCATTTATTGGTTCGTTTAACGGCGTGCATAAATCTCATAGGCAATGCCTTTCCGATAAGGTCATTATCGCGGGAACGGCGTGTAAGTCAAGGTATTACCAACTCGTATAAAACGCCGGGGGTATTCCCCCACAATCGAGAGCCGTTTAGAGATTCCGTGGTTCGTATATAGTCCCGCTTCCCGCTCTTTCCGGTCAATTGCCTCACTCTGGCTGCCGCTGCCGCAGGTGTGAGGCTGGCGCGGGAGGGGGAGCGCGCAGGCGCTGGCAGAGGAGGGAAAATCAGCGGCGCTCTGCCGAGACGCCGCTACAAGAAAAGCCATTGGGGGTCTCGCCATTGAGACGATTGATATTCGATGGCAGCCAGTTGCTCGGACAAGGCAACGTGCCGAGCCAGCCGGTCGAAAGGCGGCACGACTGCTTTCGGCTTGGACAGGATTTACAGGATGGGGACCGAATAGCGGCCGCTATCCGGTTGATCCAGTTCATCCCGCCACTTTCGCTATGCGAAATCGGGGCCTGGCCTGCTGAGGCTCGCCCATCGGGGCTTCGTCCCGCGAGCGGTTTGGCTCGCCAAGGTCGGCGCATCCGAGTAAACCTGCGACTCATGAAAACGCTGATCGGAACGGCCGCCCGCTTAATGCTCACGATCCTGACACTGGGGCTAGCGTGGCCGTCGGCCCGGGCGGGAGTGCCTCCACCGCCCAAAGCGGGCCTCAGTCTGCATGTGTCCCCCGGCGGAAGTGACACGGGGAGCGGGTCGGCCGAGCGGCCGTTCGCGAGCCTGGAACGGGCGCGGGATGAGCTTCGGGCCCGGCGCAAGGCGGCCCCGCTGCCCGCGGGCGGGGTGGTGGTTCTGGTCCACGGCGGGGAGTATGCGGTGACCCAGACCTTTACCCTGACGGAGGGCGACTCCGGCACCGAAGCGGCGCCGATCCGTTATCAGGCCGCGGACCAGGCAAAGCCGTTGTTCCGCGGTGGAACACGGTTGCGGGGATGGCGTCCGCTGGCCCAGACGGACGGATACCGGCTGCTCCCGGAAACCTCGCGGGCGAAGGTCTGGATTCTGGATCTCCAGGCNCGCGGCATCACCAACCTGTTGCCGCTCAAACTGGGTGGGTTCGCCAGCGGCAACGGCTTCATCACCCACCCAGCCCACGAACTCTTTTTCAACGGCCAGGCCATGCCGCTGGCCCGGGGACCCAACGACGGGTTTCTCCACATCAAAGACGTGGCGGTGAAAGATGGAACCTCGGGCTATGACCGGAAGGGCAGCAAGGTGGGGGAGTTCGTTTACGAGGGTGACCGGCCCTCGAAATGGGCCGCTGAACCGGACCTATTGCTCTACGGTTATTGGTTTTGGGATTGGGCCGATTCGTATGAGCGGGTGGCGAGCATTGATCCGCAGACCCGGCGGATTACCCTCGCCAAGCCGTGGCACAACTACGGGTTCAGTGTCGGGGCGCCGTTCTATGCCATCAATGCCTTGAGCGAACTCGATGCGCCGGGCGAATGGTACCTCGACCGCCAACAAGGCCGGATCCTGTTCTATGCCCCCTCGGATCCCACCTCCGCCACCATTGAGTTTTCTCGGCTCGCGAGCACCCTGGTGGAACTGCAGAACGTGTCGCAGGTCAGTTTCGAGGGGCTGACCTGGGAATTGGGGAGCGCCGATGGCATTCGGGTCCAGGGCGGCACCAACTGCCGGTTGGCCGGCTGCACGGTGCGCTATTGCGCCGGCAACGGCGTCGAGATCCACGGCGGTTCCCGGCACGCAATACTCTCCTGCGACATTTATTCGCTGGGGCGGGCGGGCACGTATGTGTCGGGAGGCAACCGCAAGACCTTGACCCCTGGCGGGCACGCCATCGAGAACTGCGACATCCACGACCTTTCCCGCATCGATCACACCTACACCCCGGCGGTAGTTCTGGACGGCGTGGGCAACCGGATCGCGCACAATCGCTTTCATGAGATCCTCAGCAGCGGCATGCGGGTCGAGGGCAACGATCACGTCATCGAATACAACGAGATCTTCCACGTGGTCCTCGAATCGGACGATCAGGGCGGCGCGGACATGTTCGGCAACCCGACCTACCGCGGCAATGTCTTCCGCTACAATTATTGGCACCACATCGGGAACTGGCGGGGGACAGGGGATCAGCCGAAATGCGGGCAAGCCGGCATCCGCCTGGACGACGCCATCTGCGGCACCGCCATCTATGGCAATCTCTTCGAGCGCTGCTCGGCCGGCAAGCTCGGGTTCGGCGGCGTGCAGATTCATGGCGGCAAGGACAATGTCATGGAGAACAATGTCTTCTGCGATTGCGCCGCCGCGCTCAGCTTCAGTCCCTGGGGCGCGGCTCGCTGGCGGGAATACGTGAAAAACGCCCTGGACAGCCCGGAGATTGATCGCGCGCTCTACGTGGAACGGTATCCGGCCCTGGCTCGGCTTGCCGAAGACCCGGACACCAACCTGGTCCGCAGCAACCTGATGGTGCGCTGCGGAGAGATGCTGCGCCGAGCGGGGAAGGGCGTGCAGGCGTCGAATAACACCGAGACGGCCGAAGGAGCGATCACCCTACGCGCCGACAACCCGCTCTTCACCCAGCCCGGGGCGCCGCGCATCCCGGTGGCCAAGATCGGCCTCTACCCGGACTCCTGGCGCGATTCCCTTGCTCCGTGAGAGGTCGAAGAGCCAACCGGCGGCCGTTCAAGCTGCCGGCCTCGCTCATGCCCTGAGTCATTGAGTGGCCGGAGCTCACTTCGGCTCGCGTCCACCCAAGGGCCCGCAAGGGCCCGCAATTCTCGTTGACCCAGGGCCGCCTCCGGTGGATGTTTCCCCTAATCACTGGTCACCATGGGGTTTATATGATGAGAAGGCGCGGACGGGCGTGGTTGTGGGTCGTGTTCCTGGCACTATTACCCGAGGGCGGGAAGGCGGTTGGTGGAGCCGATTTTCTGGAAGCAGTGCGGAATGGGGAGTGCGATAAGGCCAGAGCCATGCTCCAAGGGGACCCCAAGCTGGTGGATGTCCGCACCGAGGACGACAACACACCGTTACACCTGGCTGCTTTCTACGGTGAAACCACCATGGCCCGACTGCTCCTCGAGTGGGGGGCCAGCGTGAACCTGCGGGGTGCTCGCGGGGAAACTCCGCTGCATGTCGCGGCGGCTTCCGGGCGGCTGGAATTGGCGGAACTGCTGCTGGCAGCCAAAGCGGAGATTAACGCCACCAACCTGGCCGGCGAAACCCCGTTACACCTGGCGGCCCGAAAAGGCCAGCGCGCCATGCTGCAAGCGCTGCTCGACAACGCAGCCGATCCCGAGCTTCGGGATCAGAACGGCCGAACTCCGGCAGCCGCGGCCAGCGATAGCGGGCATGGCGAGCTTGCGGTGCCGCTGACTCCCCGGCTCGGCGAGTTGGGCAACTTCGATCGCCTTGCCTTTGTGGGTGCCAAGGCGTTTTCCGCCGAGGCGCTCAGAGAGGGATTGCGGGCCACGCCTGCCTTGCTCGGGCCGTCGCACCCGTTAGCTCCCCGCGAAGTCTTTCTGAGAACACTCGAACGTCAATTGCTGCTCGGCTACTTGCATCAGGGCTTTGTGGGCACGAAGGTCTCGGCCAGAACTGACCTGGGGGCCAAGCGCTTGGTGGTCACGCTCGAGGAAGGGCTGCCTTACCTATGCGGGCCTGTGAAGGTGAGCGGCGCCACCGGCGAGTTGGCGTCCGCCATCGTCGAGTGCCTGGGAGAAACCAACCAATGGGACCAGTCCGGGTCGCGAGCCTATGAGTTTCTCGACACCGCGCCCCCGAGCACCAATGGTTGGAGCCGCTCGGTCGCGTTCGTGTGTCCGGAGGTATCCTGGAGCGCGGGGCAGCCGGCGCCCCTGGCCGAACTCGACCTCGACCGGATGAAAGCCAGGATGCTGCAGGTCCTGCGCGACCAGGGCTTCCTGTCCGCGCGTGTCCACGTGCAGGCTCACCCGGAGGCCGCCAGCCACACAGTACCTTTGCAGGTCGAAGTGATGGTGGGCGCCCGCAGCACCGTTGGTTCCATCCGCGTCGCCGGCGCGGTCAAGAACAGCCGCGAGGCGCTCCTGGACTACCTGCAACTGCGGCCGGGCTTGGCGCTGACGCTCAATGTGTTCACCAACTGGGAGGACAAACTCTGGCATTCCGCTCGCTTCCTGGCCGCCAACCTCAGCCTGGGCGAGCCGGACGACGCAGGTCGCACGGCCCTGACCCTTTCCGTGGTCGAATACCAGGAAGCTCCGCCCCTGAACCAACCCCTTTCAGCCAGCGCACAAACCGCGCTCAAGCTGCGCGATTGGTTAGCGAAACTCGATGAAAGCGAGGAGGATTTGATTCTGACCCTCGCCGGGGTTCTCGGGGGGTCCTCCGAGCTGGACCTCATCCTCTCGTCTCGCCGGGGGTTTGCCGTCCTGACCAGGGACTTATCCGCGAGTGAGGAAGGGAGGCTGCAAGGCCTGGTTCTGAGTCCTGGGCAGGTGGCGTTTTACCCCGCCGGGTCAGGCCGCAGGCTTGAGCTTGGCATCCGGGGCATCCGGCCCGCCGTTTCGTTGGAGATCGCACCGAACCAAAATGAAGACGCGGAGGATCGCCCGTTCAATCTCTCGATAAAAGGCACCCTAGAATCAAACCCCGCGGGCAGCGCCATCCCGTTCCGCCAGCAGTTGTCGCTCTGGCCGGTCGCCGTCCTGGGATTTCTGTTCGGGACCAACTCGGCATCCTATATCAGCCAAGGGGTGCTGATTCGAAGCAATGCTTCCGGGGTATTCAAAATCGACGCCGCGACGGGCCGGCTTCTCGAGTACCACAACGAGCCGGATGACTCCACCCCCTTGGGTCTCAGCTCCTTCCACCGGGTCAAGATCCGGCCTGAGCGGGGCGCTTTCCAACGCTCCGTCGAGGTGCTGGAAGCCCGTGCGGGGGAAGCTGCCCAACGCCTATAGCCCCAAAGCGCCGCTCAGTTCCGTTCTGGCCTACGCCGTCCAGCAACTCCTGGCTTCGCGGAGGCTCGAGTATCAACTCCGGAGCAACGGCGTTTCGATTGCCGCTTGCGGGCGCCTCCAAGCCCTGTTTCGTCAACTCGACCTTCAAGCGGTCTTTGCGCCCGCGGACGCCATTTTGGCGGGCGCCGCCAACCGCGAGAAGCCAGGACCTGAGTTCGCCGTCCCCCGTCCGCCGATCAACAGCGCGGGAACGCTGCAAGACATGGTGGCTTCGACGGCACCCTCGTTGCTTCCGTACGTCGCTCGCGTCTTCTCGGCTCGATCCTGGCCGGGGGCTTTGGCTCAGGAGGTCCTTCTGGCATTCGCTGGCAAAACGGAATACACGTTCGAGTCGCTGGAGGCGATGTCTCAATCTGCCGAGACCGGCCCCCTGGGGTGCTGGACGATCGCCAGCCTGGCGCGCAGCCTGAACCCGGAACTTGCCCGCCAAATCGCCGGGCGGGGCCTGGATCGGCTCTCCGCCAAAGACTTCCGCCGGGATTGGCGACTCCTCTTTGAGGGCGACTCCTTTGTGGGGCGCCTGGGACCGGGATTCGCCGCGGCGCTGCGCGGCCTCGATGAGGACGCGCGCCAGACGCTCGCTCAAACTCGCTCGATCCCCCTCGCGGCGTTCTGTGACGATTGCGTCCAGCGTCTCCGCGAGCATAGCGCCGAGCCCGCCTTCGAGACCCTCGCCCCGGTGCTGGATGCCTGGTGGGAAACCGGTCTCCGAACCGCGGTGACCGCCGCGCTCAAGCGGCTGACCGTGGATGCCGACCTCGCGGTCCGCCAGGGCGCGGCTTACCTGTCCGGGAGCGCAGGGTTCAAGGACGCAGAAAAGGCAGCGCAGTTGTTCCGGCAAGCGGCCGAGTTGGACCACCCGGCAGGACAGTTTATGCTGGGAAGGCTTTACGAGACCGGCGAGGGCGTCACCCGAAGCTTCGCGGCGGCTCTGGAATGGTACACTAAGTCGGCCAACCAGGGTTTCGGCCCTGCAGCCATGGTTATGGGCGACCTCTATAGCGACGGCCTCGGCGTTAAGCAGGACCTGATCGAGGCCCTGGCTTGGTATCGGGTTGCCGCCGGCGCGGGGCAGGAACTGGCCGAGAATCGCTGCCAGGCCTTGGAGCGTAAACTCACGCCCGACCAAATCGCCCAAGCCCAGGCCAAAGCGCAGAAGGCGGCTAAGCGCTAAGCCTTCCGCTGCTTCTGGAACCACTCGATGGTCGCGGCCAGGCCTTGGGCCAGGCTGCCGCGCGGCAGGAACCCGGCGGCGCGCACCTTCTCGATCGCCGCCAGGGAGTGCTTCACGTCGCCCGATCGCTCCGGCGCGTGGCGGATCTCGGACCGCGAGCCGGTCAGTCGGCAAATGTCGGCGGCGAGTTCGTTGATGGTGATCCGTTGTCCGTAAGCCACGTTGAACACGCCCGTCGCGGGCGACTCGGTGGCAAAGAAGGCATTCGCCGCCGCGATATCCTTCACGAAAATAAAATCACGCGTCTGCTCGCCGTCGCCGTAAATCGTCAGCGGTTGGTGCTTGAGGGCGCGATCGATGAAGATGGGGACCGCGGCGGCGTATTGGCTCTTCGGGTCCTGCCGCGGGCCGAACACGTTGAAGTAGCGCAGACAGGCGGTTGACACCCGGCCCTCGTCGGCAAAGAGCTTGCAATAATACTCGCCGTCCAGCTTGGTGATCGCGTAGGGGCTCTTGGGTTCGGGGAACATGGTCTCGAGCTTCGGCGTGACGGGATTATTGCCATAGATCGCCGCCGAGGTGCTGAGCACGAGCTTCTGGGCGCCGGCCCGCGCGGCCTCCTCCAGGACCACCAGCGTGCCCGTCGTGTTGAGTTCGTTGCATTCGATGGGCTTCTCCATGGACTCCGGCACGCTGATCATCGCGGCCAGGTGGAACACATAGTCCACCCCTTGCATCGCGGCGCGCACCTTCTCGCGCTCGAGGATGGAGCCGCGGATGAACTCGCAGGCCAGGCCCTCGAGGTTGTGCTCGAAGCCGGACCGCAAGTTGTCCAGCACGCGCACCTCGGCGCGGCCCTGGAAATGTTCCACAATGTGGCTGCCGATAAATCCGGCGCCGCCGGTGACGAGGATCTTCATATTACACGGTTTCCACCAACTGATTCATGGCTTCCTCCTGCCGCTCGATGGACTCGGCCAACTTGAATTGCATCCGGCAGCGGTCCAGGTTGTGGCCCTCGCGGTGGGTTTTGAAATAGACGTCGCCTTCGAGGAAATCCGTCAGGAACCGGATGCCGATCTCGAAGGTGATGAGTTTTCCGGAAAAGGCGAGGAACCGTCGTTCCGCTGGCGTGAGAAAACCCGAGGCCGACGCGAGGTAACCGCGCACGATCGCCTCGAACATCGGGAACTGCATCTCCACGAGCGAGAGGTCTTTGACGTCTTCCTTCACCGCGCAGGTCGCCGTCCGCACCATGTCCCCGAAGTCGTACAACGCCAGGCCCGGCATCACTGTGTCGAGGTCAATCACACAAATTCCCGCGCCGGTTTCGTCGTCGAGCATCACGTTGTTGAGCTTGGTGTCGTTATGGGTGACCCGCTCCGGCAGTCCGGCGTCCACCAGCACCCCCGTGATGGGCTTGCGGCGCAGGGCGAATTCGATGGGCGCGGCGGCCTGCGCGGCGCGATTGAACCGATCCGCCGCCAGGACCTCCTCGAGCCGGGCGAAGCGCCGCGGCGTGTGGTGAAAGTCCGGGATGGTATCGTGCAGTCGCGGCGCGGGGAGGTCGGCGAGCAAGCCCTGAAAGCGGCCGAAGGCCTTGGCGGCCTCGAAGGCCTGCCGTGGGGATTGCACCGTATCATAGGTCCGGGCCTTTTCGATAAACAGGTAGGTCCGCCAATAGCTTCCCTGGTCGTCGCGCACCCACGCCTGGCCGTCACGGGCCGGCACCAGCGAGAGCACGCTCCGGCTGAAGTTCCGCTCCCCGGCCAGTTTGCCCTCCAGGTGGGTGGTGACCCGCCGCACGTTCTCCATCAGCGCGACCGGGTTTTTGAAGACGTTATGATTGATGCGCTGGAGGATGTAGCGCGCGGGCGCGCCCGCCTGGTCGAAGGTAGCGCAGTAGGTGTCGTTGATGTGCCCGGTCCCGTACGGGACCGCGTTGAGGAACTCCCCATAAATCTGGAATTGTCGTGCAATGGCGCGGACGTCGTGAGCTGGGTTCATGTCCAAAGCCTCTCGGGATATTCCCCCCGTTGAATGAGTTGGCGGACGCTTTCGATGACNCGCGGGCGGTCTTCGCGGTAGGTCACGCCAAACCAGGAATCCGAGGTGNGCAACACCTTCAAACGCTCCTGCCGCCGGTGGATCAGGTCATTCACCGCCGAGGGGATGAAGAACTCGGTTTTTTCGTCGTCCGGATGCGAGCGCAGGAAGGCCGCGAATTCGCGGCGCAAATGATCGAACAGGGACGGCATGAAGCCCCACATGTTCATCGAGACGATCTCGTCACCGGTGAGCGGATGGACCTGGCCCGCGGCGTCGGTGTACCGCGCCCCGGCGCCAGCCGGCTCGATTTTGGTCAACTCCGTCACCGTCTCCAGGTAGCCGTCGGTCCCGGCGCGGCATAAGCCTCGCGCGACCGAGCCATGCTCGGAGAGGGTGTTCCGCAGCACGAAGCCCACCATCGCGTAGTCGGGGGTCCCGAGTTCGAGTTGGCGGGCCAGCAACTCGAAGGAGGTCATCCCGTAGAAATCGTCGGCGTTGATGACGCCGAACGGCCCCGCGATGGCCTCGGCCCCCATGAGGATGGCGTGGCCCGTGCCCCATGGTTTCTTTCGGCCGGGCGGCGGCGAAAAGCCGGGCGGCAGGTGCTCGAGTTCCTGGAAGACATAGGCGACGGGAATGCGCCGCTCAAAGCGGGCGCCGATGGTCTCTTTGAAGGCGGCCTCGATATCACGCCGGATCACAAAGACGAGCTTGCCGAAACCGGCCCGCAACGCGTCGTAGATCGAGTAATCGATGATGGTCTCGCCGTGGGGTCCGACGGGGTCGATTTGTTTGAGGCCGCCGTAGCGGCTGCCGATGCCAGCGGCCAGAACGAGCAAGGCGGGTTTGGTCATAAGTCGTGGTTCGGGGTGCGCCCGCACTGCGGGAGCCAGCGTTCCTACCGGCTTTCGAGCACCAGCACCTCGAAGGGTTTCAGCTCGAAGACGTGAGCCAGCCCGGCGTCGAGCGCGACGGAAGGGTGGTTCCGGTCCCGCCCCCAGGGGCTGTGCATTTTGAAATGCCCGCGGGCGCCCTCGGGAAGCTCGAAGAGTGCTTTCACATCGCCTGAAAAGGTGGCGGGTTGGTCGTCGGGATTACGCAACACCAGGATGCCTTTGTGCGGTGACCACGAGGCCCAGCCATAGACTTCCCCTTTGCCCGGATCCCCCCCGACCCAATGGGTATCCACGAGGACCTGGGCATTGGCGCGGGACCATTTGGCCGCCTCGGCCAGGTCGTCCCAGTTCCGGGGGTTGAGCAGCCGCGGGCTGAGGTAAAGCTCCTGCAATTGCGTCCCCGAGCCGAAGTAATCGTGGATCTCATCGGCGAACTCCTGGTCGTCGGCGGTCTGGAGGTGCACGGCGTTGGTGGCGAAGAGCAGACCGTGGACCATCAAGGAATTAAGCGGGTAGAGCGGGCCGCGGCTCACCACGCTCCGGTAGGTTTCCGTGTCGCGATAGGTGATCCATTTCTGCCGCCAGGGACCTTTGCCGGAGAAATCATGATCCTCCCCGCCGCGCCAGGTCGAATCCACGTAGAGCAGCCAGAACGGGGACGGCCAGGTGCCGGTGGTTTGGTTGATAAAGAGGTCGGGGCGGGCGGCCCGCAGGTCGGCGATGAGCCGCAGCATGGCGTCGCCGTCGCGCGTGAGCCCGTTGGCCGCCGCCTTGCCCCCCGCCGCCAGTCCGTCGAACTTGAACTGGTTGACGCCGTATTTGCGGACCATCTCGAGGCAGATGTCATGAAAGCGTTGGTAGTACTTCGGACCGGCGAGCGAGAAGCCGCTGCGATTGGTCTCAAAGCCGAATTGCGCCGCGTAGGCCAGGCGTTGGGTTCGAGCCGTCGCGTAACCCCCAAAGGGTGAGAGCCAAACGCCGATCGAGGTGTGCAGCCCCGCCGCCGCCTCTTTCAGTGGCGTGAAACCCCGGGGAAATCCCGTGTGAAATTGCCAAAGCGTCTGGTTGTCGTCCCAGCCGTCGTCGAACAGCAGCGAGTCCAGCACCACACCCCGCTTCCGCGTTAGTTGGGTTCCGAATTGGCTGATGGCATCCAGGCTCTCGGCCTCGTTGAACTTCCGATCATCCCAGGCGATGTCGTACCACGCGTTGTAATGCAGAAAGGGGCGATAGGGATGCGCGCGCTCACGTTCCACATAATCGAGAAAACCCCGGCGTAATTGGCCTTCCGGCACCAGCCCCAACACGCAGCTTTGCGTGAGGGACTCCTGGTCTTTGAGCACGGCGTTGCGCAGGAACCGGCAAACCACCAGTTGGTTCGTGTCCACCGTGTTCCGCGCCATCGGATGCTCGTAGCCTACGAACCAGGTGCCCGCCACCACGGGAGAACCTTCCACGGACCCGATGGTCCGGGCGCCGGCCAGTGGTTGCTGGAACAGGACGATCTCCTTGACCAGCACATCCGCCCCGGTGGCGCGCAGCACCAATTCTTCCCGGAGATAGGTGGACTGGTCCCGCAGGACCACTCGCCACTCGGCGGAGAGGTGCCGTGCGGGCGCCGAAAACCGGGCGATAAACTGGCGCCCGGCTTCGTGCCGCGCCGCAGTCGGGGAAGCCGGCTCCGGCTTGAGCGATTCCACCGACGGTTCGCCCTCCAGTGTGCAGTCCGAGGCCTTTAAAACGGTGCCGTCCTCCAGCACGACCTGAAACGGCTCCCCAATCAGCCCCAGCGATTGCTGGTTGATTCGGTCCCGGATCCAACTCGGGCCCAGTTTCCCCCCCTCACGCGTTCCATGCCACGACAGGGCGTGGTTCTTCAAATCCCAGGAATCGGGGGCTTTGGCGGCCGCCGCGGCTCCCAGGAGTCCGACGGCGGAGATTAGGGAAAATCCCCAGGTCCAATTATGCGGTTTCATCAGGCAGCGATTTTATGATCTCGATGTTAGGTGAGCGGAAGCGGTCAGCCAAAGCCGTCTCACGCTCCGCCGGCCACCGCCGCCCCGGCGGCGGGGCGGTCCGACCCGGGACGGTCCTCCGTGACCCGACGCCACGAGGAGGATTCCGCCAGCTCAGGAAATAATCGGCAACGGCTCGGTGTGTTCCCAGACCCCGCGGGTGAAATCGGGCACATCCACCGAACTGCTCCGGTTGGCCACCGACTTGCAGCTTAGCGGGAAGACGCTGCTCCAGGCCGCGGCGTCATAGACGCTCTGGTCGAGCGCTTCGCCCCCGCGCAGGCAGGTCATCAAACGCCAGTCCATCACAAAATCCATTCCGCCGTGGCCCCCCACCTTCTTGGCCAGTTCGCCTTCCTTGGCCCAGAGCGGGTGGCGGTATTTCTCGAAATAAGGTTTGAGCGCGTCGCCTTCGATCCACTCCTCGGACTGGCCGTCGAGCGCCAGCCGGGGTGGGTAATCGGCGAACACCCCCTTGGTGCCCTGGATGTGGTTGATGCGGCTGTAGGGGCGCGGATTGGTCGTATCGTGCTGGACCATGATCGTCCGACCCTTGACGGTGCGAATAAGCGTGGTGTTCATGTCCCCCAGCCGGTAGGTGTCGGTGGCAAACGGGCTGGTGGGGCCGAATTTCTGCTGGGCGTAGAGCGTCATCCCGCGCTGCATGGTGCTGGCTGAGGTCAGGTAATCAAAGCGGTCGCCCCGGTTAATGCCCATGTATTGGCAAACGGGTCCCAGCCCGTGGGTCGGATAAGGATTCCCGTTGTATTTCTTGGAGAATTGCAGCCGCCACATCCCTTGGTAACCGGTCTTATCGTCGAACTTGAGACTCCGCAGATCGTGGAGGTAGGCGGCCTCACCGTGGAGCAACTCGCCCAGGCATCCCGAGCCGGCAGAGGTTGAGCGCCAGGAGTTCGTTCTCTCCATAGCAACAATTCTCGAGCATCATGCAGTGCTTCTGCGTCTTCTCGGCGGTGTTGACCAGGTCCCAACATTCTTCCAGCGAGGTCGCGGCCGGCACCTCGGTGACGGCGTGCTTCCCGGCGCGCATGGCGAAGACCGAGATGGGGGTATGCAGGTACCACGGCGTGCAGTTGTAGATCAGGTCGATGTTCTCCAGCTCGCACATCCGCTTATAATCCTCGGGCGTGGCGCCGAACTCCTTCGCGGGCGCGCGCCCCTTGGCGGTGAGCCGCTTTTGGGCCGCGGCCACCTTATCGGGCCGGATGTCGCACAACGCGACGATTTCGACTCCCTCCAGCAGCAGATGCCGTCCGACCGCCCCGCTGCCCCGCATACCCAATCCGACGATGCCGACGCGCACCTTCTCGAGCGGCGGAGCCTTTAGGCCCATCACGCTCTTGCCTTTGCTGGAAAGCACACCGGCATTCGCCGGAGTCTCCAGCCAGCCGGCGGCGGCCCCGGCCAGCATTGCGGTTTTTAGAAAATTGCGCCGATCCAAGGAGGTGGGGGTATCGCTCATGTGTGTCTTCGTTGTCTTCAGTTGGTTACAAAGCCGTGCATTGGCAAGTATTTAACACTTACAGGGGTCGAACGCCATCCCCCCTTTGTGGTAGGCCGGGGGCGGATCCGGGCTCGAAACGGGGGGCCTCAGGCGTCCACCCCCCCGCGTGCCGGCTGCCCAGCCGCGGACCTTGGCAGCGGCGGGTTGGCGGGGTCGGAAGCCGCGCGCCAGGCGTTCAACAACTCGGTGGATTGAGCGTCTTTCGCCAGCCCGCGAACCCCTTGGCGGAACCCGAAGTTCATGGGATAGAACAGGTTCTTCCAGGCCGTGGTGCCCCAGAGGCGCCGGAAGATGGAAGACACCGAATAGAACTCCTTCATCACCGAATGATACCCCTCCAACAGCCGCTCGGGGGTCAGAAGCTTGGGGCGAAAGACCACATGGTTGGCGTCGTAGTAGTCCCAGTCCTCGGTAAGCAGCCGGTTTTCCGCCGCCAGTCGCTGGTGCAGCCGGGTGCCGGGGTACGGGGTCAGGAGGGAAAAATAGGCGATCTCCAACTTCGCTCGCATCACGAACTCCAAGGTGCGATCAAAAGCGGCTTCGGTGTCCTCATCGAATCCGAAGACAAAGGAACCATCAATGCCGATGCCGTGATCGTGGATCTTCTTCACCACCTCGAGGTAGTCCTTGGGGCGGTTGAAATTCTTGCCGGCGCCGGCCAGGCACTCGTCGGAGAGGGTCTCAAACCCGATAAACAGGGCCCGGCAGCCGCTCTGTTGGGCGAGGCGGAGGATTTCCGGATCGCGCACGATATTGACCGAGGCCTGGCCGAACCAGTTGAGGTTGAGCCCGGCGATGCGGCTGAAGAACTCCTTGGCGTAAGCGCGGTTGCCGACGATGTTGTCGTCCACGAAGAACACGCAGCGTTTGAGCGTGAGCAAACCCTCGAACGAGCGAAGGGCGGCGACCTCGGCCGCGGCTTCCTCGAGGGGGCGGTTGCGGAACTTCCCGCCGAAGGCGCTGGTGACGGAGCAGAATTCGCAATCGTGCGGACACCCCCGGGTGGTTTCCGCGAAATGGAGCGAAAGGTAGTTCTTGGAGCGCATGGATTCCCAATCCAGCGGGGGCAGATGGGTCAACTCGGGAAATTGGTCGTGGTGCGTGTAAATGCGCTGGAGCGAGCCGCCGGCGAGGTCGGTCAGCAGGCGCGGCCACAGTACCTCGGCCTCGCCAATGACCACGCTATCGCAATGTTGGAGGGCCTCTTCGGGCAGCTTGGAGACGTGCATGCCGCCCATCACGACTTTGATCCCGCGCCGGCGAAAATGGTCGGCGATCTCGTAGGCCCGCTTTGCGGTCGGAGTCATCGCGGTAATGCCCACCAGGTCCGCCTCCTGCCCCAGGTCGAGTGGCTCCACCTTCTCATCGGCGATGGTCGTTTGCCAGTCGGGTGGGGTGAGTGCCGCCACCTTCATCAGCCCGAAGGGCGGCAACCGGTAGAAGAAGTTGCGCCCCATGAGGCTCCGCGCGGCGGTGGGGGCCACCAACACGAGTTTTTTCATGCGCCGAGCTCCTTCCCAGGGCAAAGCCGGCCAATCAGCGAGGATAGGGGTTTCGTGATCATTCAGGAAACGGGCGGACTTTGTACCAGGGCCGGCGCCAGGCGTTGAGCGGTGCACCAATAGCTCCAGAGCGGACCAATGACTCCTCGCGAGCGCAGCCGCGCGGCCAATTCCACATAACGCGGCGGCGGGTCGCCGACGATCCAATTGGGCGACCGGCGCGAGAACTGCTGCAGCCGCGCAAACACCGCCGCCTCGGTGAGCGCGCGGGAGACGTAATAATGGGGCTGCAACAGGGCATCATCGGGCGGCAGCGGCCCCTCGCGGCGTGCCCGCGCGTGCAAGGCCGTTCCCGGATAAACCCGCATCCCCACCAGGGCCAGGATGGCGGCGTCCTTCAACTGGAGAGAATTCTGGAAAGCCTCCTCCAGGGTCTCCTCGGTCTCACCCGGGCCCCCGCAGATGAGGAAATGGCAGCAATCCACTTTCGCCTGCCGTCCCAGTTCGTGAGCGCGGAGCACCTCCTCGAAGGTGAACCGCTTGCCATAGGCCGCCAGCACCGCATCGCAGAGACTATCCGTCCCAAATTCCACATGAGTCAAACCCGCGCGGGCCATCAACTGCATCAAGTCCGCCGTCAGGCCCGCCGGCCGGAGGAAGCAGGTCCAGCGCAGTTTGAGCCGGCGGCGCAGAATGGCCTCGCACACTTGCTGGACGTGGTCCGGTGACGAGTTGAAAATCGAGTCCACGATGACCGCGTACTTGACGCCACGCCGCTCCAACTCGGCCATTTCTTCGGCCACGGCTTCGGCGGGACGCCGTCGGAAACGCGCCCCCTCGATCAGGGGATAGGTGCAATACTCGCAATGACAGGAACAGCCGCGCTGGGTCTGGAGGTTGGCCATGCCGGTCTCGCGCAGGTAGTAAGCCAGCACCGAGTCCGGACGCGCGGCCAGGCTGAGGTCCGCGAGGTTGAGCCGCTGGGCGGGATTGGCGACGATGCGTTCGTGGCGCCGATAAACCAACCCGGGGATGGCCGAATAATCGGCGCCTTGCTCCAACGCCCGTAACAGGGCCGGGAGGCTGGCCTCGCCTTCGCCCTGGATCCCGAAGTCCGCCCCCGAAAGCTCCAGGAGGGCCTGGGGGAAAATGGAAAACCCGCTGCCGCCGAGGATGACGGGCGCGGTGCCGGCGCGACGAACCTCTTGGGTGAGCGCCGCCAACGGATCGAAAAAGGTCTCGCGGCGCTTGATGACCACGTCGTCAATGTTGCGCAGAGAAATGCCCACGAAGTCAGGCCGGAAAGCCGCGACCACGTCGGTAACGGAGCGCGGCTCGGCTTGGAGGTCCAGCCAGCGAGTCTCGTAGCCCGCGGCCAGCAGCGCCGCTTCGAGGCAGGCCAGACCCAGCGGGAATACCGGGTACGGGCTGGCGCACCGGTTGACGCTGATCAAGAGAATCCTGCCGGCCATACGGGAGTTTATGCGATCCGGGAGGCTTGATCCGGGCCTCGGTCTTGCCCGGTGGTGACGGTGTTATCCGCAGCGGGTTGGTCGCAGGGGCCATTCAAGTCAGCTTCAGTCACAAACACTTAATATCGGGATTCGCATCGGTTGACAAACCCAAAGTCAGTTGCGGGACGCTGGGATCGGGGATTTACTTAGGAGCGATCTTTGCCCATGTTGTCGTTGATGCCTGGCCGTTGCCTCAGGACCGGAAACGTGTTTACCGCCCTCATGGGGGTGGTGCTTGCCCGGGTCCCGCGGTCGCCCGGTTCCAAGCGCCGGCCTTTAGGCCGGGGGATCCAGTGGGTCGTGCTGGCGGCGAGTCTCCAGTGCCTGCTCCCGGGCTGCACGACCTTTTCGGCCCGCCTCGTATCCGATCCCGCCCCGGCGGTGGCGCGGTTGCAGGCCGGCGGGAGCCTGGCCAAGGAAGTCGACGCGCTCGCCCAACCATTGATCCGGAGCGGCGAAATCTTCGGCATCACCGTGGGGGTGGCGACCCCGGACGGCTCGATTCAGACCTTTGGCTATGGCCGCAGCGGCGCGCCCGGCGAGGCGCAGCCGCCGCGGGGTGACACGGTGTTTCAGATCGGCTCGGTGTCGAAAGTGTTTGTGACCGCGCTGCTGGCGGTCCTGGTGGACCAGGGGGTGTTGCGTTACGAGGATACGGTGCGCAGCATCTTACCCCCGGACGTGCAGATCGCAGAGGAGATGGGCAACGTGACCTTGTACGAGCTGGCGACCAATACCGGAGGGCTTCCCCGGCAGCCATTCTGTCCGAGCCAACTGCGGGACTTCCTCGCCTTCCTCTTCACCGGCAGCGACCTTTACGCCTACTTCGACAAACCCTACCTGTATGATTATCTCCGGAAAAAACACATCAAGCCGAAGGCCTCGCGGGAGTACGTGTATTCCAACATCGGTTTCGGGTTGCTGGCTCATCTGCTCGAGTTGAAGACGGGGCGGCCGATCCAGGAACTCATCGAGGAGAAGATCTGCCGGCCGCTCCACCTCCGCGATACCACCTTCGTGCTGAGTGGGGAGCAGAAGCGGCGGCTCTCGGTCGGCCATGCCGGCGGACAACCGCGGTTCATGCGCCGCGGCAGCCCGATCCAGCCCTGGGATATGGGTGAGATTATGCGGGCCTCGGGGTGCCTTTATTCCACCGCCAACGACCTGCTGGTGTTTGCCCAGGCCAACCTGGGGCTGTTGCACCACCCGCTCGAGCCGGCGCTGGCTTCCACCCAGCGCGTGCGCCTGAGCCGCCCCGAGGAGGACGTGGCGCTGGGCTGGTTGATCAATCACCTGGGCGACGCCCAACTCAAAGTCACGTATAAACAAGGCGTCGTCGCCGGTTACAGCGCCTATCTCGGAATGGACCCCGAGGCCCACCTCGCGGTGGTGGTGTTGTACAACACCTTCAGTTGGGAGGAGAAGATCGGGCATAACCTGGTGCTGCGGCTTGCGCGTGGACTGGCCCCGCGCGAAGCCGGCCCGCCCATCCCGCCGGCTCCCGCGGCGCCAAAGTAAAGTCAAGCTTCTCACCTTTTCTGGTTGACGCGCGGTCCGTCCTCGGTAGTCTGGTCAGCAAGCTCTGAATCCGAAGTTGCCTGAATCCCACGGGCAAACGCGAACGGGTTTGGCCGTCGGGGCGCGGTGAATGGAATCAGCTTCAGCAGGGCAAGTCTAAACAACGACATAGGGTAATTATGCGAAATAACCGATTAGTCTCCTGCGGGCTGGCTATCTGGGTCGGCCTCAGCATCAACCTCAAATCCCGAGCCGCGGACGCACCGTCCAGCGAAGGCATCAAGTTCAAATTCCCCATCGGTCTGAGTTATATTGACGGGGCTTATGACATTGATAACAAGCTCAAGCAGAGCATTACCTTCACGGGCACGCATACGGTTAGCGACGATTTCGTGCTGCCCGTTGGGTTGACGCTCAACCCCCGGATTGAGTTTCCGTTCGGTCTCGGCATCGGCCTGGCGCTCGGGCCGTTCGAGTTCCTTTCGGTTTCCGAAAACGGCGACTTCTCCAATTCTGAGTTGAGCTATATCATCCCCGTGGGGGCCTATCTTCAGTATAATCTGTTCCGCGACAGCGCGATCTCTCCGTTTTGTCCGCGTGGGAGTCCGGTATCCCATCACCGGGGGGTCTATGATCAAGAACGGCGAGTTGGGCTTCTTCGGAAGCGCGGGTGTCGAGTTCTTCCGAAACAAGAAAGTGTCATTTGGAGTCGAGGCTGGCTATGACACCTCGCGGGTGACGGTGAATGCCAACTTCGGCGCCCCGGATATGAAGGCGACTCCGATCGGCTTCAATGTCGGCATCTTTGTGATGTTCTGAACTTCGGCTAGCCGGAAGTACGGCTTTGCCAGCTCTGCCCTGTCGGCCCCCTGGGCGGCAGGGCTTTTCGTTGCTCCCGGTTCCCCGCCACGGACTGAGCCCGCGCCGGGTTAGGGTTTCAAGGGTTCCACTACCCTGATGTCCGGATCCAACTTGGCGTCGAAACAACCGTCGGGGAGTTGGGGGTTGAGCACGATGTTGGTGAAATCGTTCCGCATGGTGGAGCCGTCAGCGAACTTCAGCTCGGTGGCCGCCAGGGCGAAGTCGTTGGTGCGGACGCAGATATCGATCTCGGCCATCATGCTGCGCGCCAGCGAACTCTTGGGCTGCAAGGCCAGTTGCCAGTGGGCGTTGGTCTGGGTCACCGAGAGGATCCGGAAATGTGCTTCCAAATCGGCCCGGCTGCGGGGGAAGCTGGCCTCGATCAAGGCCAGGGCGTCGCGCCACGGGCCCGGTTGATTGCCGCCCAGCGGGTATTTCTCGGCGCGCTTGAGCCGTGGGTAAATGATGAGGAGCGTGTCGGGTTGGCGCAGCGCGATGGTTTGCGGCGGGGAGCCGAGTTCCCAGCGGAACCGGTCGGGGACGGCGACCCAGGCTTTGCCGGCGGACACCAACGGCTGCGAAAGCACCTTCAGCGTGCGGGTCTGGATCAGGTCGGCGGAGAAGGTGTGGAGATTGGTCTGGGCGGAGAACCAACTATCGAGGAGCGGGCTCTGGTCGGCGGCGCCGGCCGCCAGGAGCGAGCCGCACCAGCAAACCCAGGCCAATCGCACCCTCACTCGGTTCAGCGCTGTGGTTGCTCCGGCCAGATGGGAACGAAGTGATACCATTGGTTGAGATGCTGGCGAATTTCCGGTTCGAATGCACGCAGGATTTTCTGCGTGAGTTCCCGGCGCGCCTCGCGGTGGCCCAAAGCGCGGCGGTCGTAGGTGATCTCAGGCAGCACGCGCGCGGTGTAGCCGGCGCCGGCGCGGACGATGGTTACCCCCACCAGGGCGCACCCCGAGGCGCGCGCCAATTCCGCGGCCGCGACCGAGGCCAGGAACGGCCGGCCGAACAGCTCGACCGCCACCGCGCTGGGCGGCGGCGGCCGGTCAATGAGCAGCGCGACGATCTCGCCGGCCTGGAGGCGCTTGATGATTTCCACAAACGCAAAACCGTCCGTGCCGACCACGAGCGTCTCGATGCCCCATTTCGCACGGGAGGCTCGGCGCAACTCGGTGAGTCCTCCCGGTTCCGGTTGGGTGAGCACGAGCAGTTTGTAGCCATGATGGGCCAGCAGCAGGCCGCCCATCTCCCAATTGCCCAGGTGTGGCGTGATCAGCAGCGCCCCCTGCCCCCGCGCGTGGATCGCCTTGAAGAGGTCCCAGTCCTGCTGCTCGTTCAGCCAATTCTGCCGAAGCACGCCGCTTTCAAAGCGCCACAGATCGGCCAGCTTGAGCGCCATTTCGCGAAACAACTCGCGGGCTCGCCGTTCGGCGGCCGGGCGGTCGCCGGCCAAGGCGGGGAGCAGATTCCGCACCACGACCTCGCGCCGCTCGGGGTTGAGCCGGAAATAGACCGCCGCCACGCTGCGGCAGATTCCATTGAACAGGAAAGCCGGCAGGAGGCGGACGACGGCTTGGCCGAGTTGCCACAACCATAACCGGTAAAACGACGAGGGAGCCGTGATACCTGCCGGGCTGGCCGGCGTGGGGACTCCGCGAGCGCCTTCGCCCCGCGGGGCCGGGCCGGGCCCCCTGGACCGCGAGGTGCAGCGCCACCACCATTCCGGAAGCAGGTAAACAGCGATGAGCATGTTCGCCCCGATGCCGACCGCGCACACCTTGCCTAAGCTGGCCATGCCCTGGTTGCCCGACCAGGCCAGGGAGCCGAAACCGGCGATGGCCGTCCCCCCGCACAACAGCAACGCGCGGCCGATGGAGCGGCGCACCACGCGCACGTCGCCGCCGTGCCGGCGCAGGGCCAGTTGCATGAAGATGCCGTAGTCCACGCCCGTCCCGAGCATGAGCGGCAGCGCCATGAGGTTCAACAGATTCCACGACCACCCCGCCAGCGCCATGACGGCCAACAGGCACACCCCGCTCAGCCCCAAGACCGCCAGGCCGAGCAGCACTTCAGTGGCGCGGCGGAAGGCCAGCCAGAGCGACGCCAGCACCAGGGCGACCATGGGCAGCAACACCAGCCACATGCGTTCCTGCACCCGCCGCAGCGTGGCCGCACCCAATAACTCCCAACCAGACAACCACACCCCATCCCCGGCCAGGCGCGCCGAGAGTTCCGGGAGCCCTTCCGGCGCGACGCGATTGGTCTGCGGAAGCACCAGGCCCATGGCAAACCACTCGTTGGTGGAACGGGCCACGAACTGTTTGAGGATCCAGCGGCTCATGTCGTTGGTCGGCCAGAGCACGCCGGCGCTTTCCCCCGCGCGCGCCCAGGTGCGCACCAGTTCATCGGTGAGAAAGAGGGCGTTGGTGGCAAACCCGGCGCGCGCCGCCGCCTCGCGCAGCGAGGGGCCCAGGGCGCCCAACTGCCGCGCGGTGGCGCGGTTGGCGACCTGGTAATCCGGGTGCGGCCAGAGGGCCGCGGGCACCACGGAGCCGGCGATGATGCCATGGGACTGCGCCTCTTTCAGCAACGCCTCGGCCCTGGCCAAACGCTCATAAACCGCGCGTTCATTCGCGCCCGAGATCACCACCCAGAGCGGGTCCTTGGGGATCTCCATGGCGGCGGTGATTTCGTCCAACGCCCCCTGGGCGCCGGCAGATTGCGGACGCAGCGCGTCGGCGGTGCGGTCCAGGCGGGGGCGCATCACCACCAACACCGCTCCCGCCAGGAGGATCACCAGCGCGGTCACCCCCAGGGCGACGCGGGAAGCAGCTCGCCCGGTGCGAGCCGTCGGCGCGGCTGCGGTTTCCTGGGGCGGTACGAAAAAAGTCCACCACGGTGGGCGGATGTAGCTTGCCGGGGCTTTGCGGCGGCGGGGAAAGAGCGGCGGCAGATAGAGCAACACCATCACCAGCGCTGCCAGCGCGACGCCGATGCCCACCAACGACCCCAGTTGCGCCAGTCCCGGCAGTCCGCCCAGGTTCAGGACCAGAAAGGCCGTAATGGTGGTGATCGCGGCCCACAGGATGCTGGGAGCGATGGCCCGCCGGATTTCCGGCACCGACAACTGCGGGTGGGACAAGGCCTCCTGGTAATGCACTACCGCGTAATCCACCGCCAAGCCGAGCAACACCGCCGCGAACCCCAGGCTCACCACGCTGATCGAGCCCAGCAGCAGGCTGCCCAGCCCGATGGTGGCCGCCAGGATCATCGCCAGGAGTGCCAGCAGCCAGAGCATCGGCAGCCAGCGACGGTGCGTGAGCCAGAAGAGCAGGGCGATGACCGCGACCGTGCCGGCTATCGAGCCGCTCAAGTCCCGCTGCATGCTCGCGGCGATCTCCGAGACGAACACCGGCCGACCCGTGTAGCGCACCTTCATGGCGGCGCGCTCCGCCGGGTTCGTAAAGGCGGCGTCCACCAGGGCTTGCACCGACCTCAACCACGCCGTGCATTCACGGTAATTGCCCAGTTCAGTTCGCGCCCGCACGTAGATCACCCGGAAGGTGCCATCCGCCGAGGCGAAGGCACGGTCGCCTTGCTCCGCCGACAGGGCGCTGAAGTTGGTCAGCGCCGGCACCATGAGCAGGTCATAGGGGTCGAACGAGCGACGCGCCAGGTCCATCGGCGACAGGGAGGTGGCCAGCACCTCCCGCGTCTCTTCGAGGACCGCCGCGAGATGGCCGGGCGCCAGGCGGTTGGTGAGGGCGCCAAAGGCCTCCGGGGGCTGGTTGAACCAGAGGCAGGCCACGATTTCCGCCGCCTGCTCCGCATGTTCCATCCAGGGCGGTTGCCAGGAGACGCCGGCGATGAGATTGGTTTCCGCCCGCAGGCGTTCCGCCACGGCGCCGGCGATCTGTTTGGTTCGCTCGTCGTCACCACCGCGCAGGCTGATGATGAGTTCGCGGGCGTTGGCGAAATGTTGTTGATACAACTTCAACCCGCGCACCGTCGGCTGATCGCTCGGGAGCAGGTCGAGAATCTCCGCATCAAAGCGCAACCGGCTGAAGCCCGCCGCCACCAGCAGAAGCAGGCCCACCCACCAGGCATGACGCCACCAGGACCTCATGGCAGGAGGTAACCCTCCACGCTCTCCCGGTTCCGCGGGTTATCCAGCCGCCAGCTTCCGTCCGCGCGGCGCTCGAAGTGCCACGGCCCGCGCGGCTCCTTGCCCGCCAACCCGAGACAAACCTGCAGCCACGCCAAGCGCCGTGGCGGCGCGCCGCCTCCAGCAAAACCCCGGCGCTCCGAGGGAAACTCAACCTCCCAGCGCGCGGCGCCACATTTGGCCCGCACAAACGGGAACGGCCCCTTGGCAAATTCCAGGAAGCAGCGCCCATCCGGGTTGATCGCCAGGGTCAAATCCCCTGCCAATTCCGGACGTTTCCCCGGCATCTGCCAGACGGCCTGCCCCTGGCGGACCTGCCAGCCGGGCTCGGCCAGGTTCACCGGGCTGATCGCGCGGATGGTCTGGCAGCCGCAGAGGCTTAAGAGAGCCAACAGCGACCCCAGCCAAACCGCGGCAAGCCGCTCCCGGGCTTGCGGATGGCGATGGCCACGGAACCTTGTCAACGTCTGCTCAGGCATTGCTTGAGACTAGGAAGCCGAAGGCCCAACTACAAGCCCACGTTTCCCGGCGGGCCGCCCCTCGGGACCTCGTATTCGTTTGACAGGACGGGGTCGTTTCGCTACCAATGCTCACGCTTTGAGCCGCCCGGTCGCAACCAACAACAATTCGGGAGCCCACTCGCTAAGGACGCGGGTTTGGCTTGAAGCATCCCCGCGAACGCTCCCACAGGCAAGATGGAGAAGCAGCTTATGACCAAGAAACTGAGGGTGTTGTTAATCGGCGCGCTGACGACGATGATCGGCTGTTCGGTGGGCTATGGTGGCATTATCAAACTGAGATCCGGCACGGTGGACTTCCTCAAGGGAGAAACGAGGGTCAACGTGGAGTATAGCTACGACGGCATGGCGGTCGGGAAATTTGCCCGCGAGCAGGACTATCTCGACAAGAAAGTCGCGGACTACAATGCCAAGGAGCCTGGCAAAGGCGACCGCTGGCGCCAAAACTGGGTGAACGACCGGGCGTTGAGATTCCAGCCCAAGTTCGAAGAATTGATCAACCACCATCTGGCCGCCCGTAAAACCAGCCTGCAGTTCGGCAGCTTCAAGGATGCCAAATACACTCTCATCCTGAGGACCACCTTCACTGAGCCCGGTTGGAACGTCACCATCGCCGCCCGCCCGGCCTACATGAGCGCGGAGGCCACCTTCGTGGAGACCCAGAACCGCGCCAATCCCCTCGCCGTCTTTACCATCACCAAATCACCAGGGCAAGGCGTCATGGGTGTGGAGTACGACACCGGGTCTCGCGTCGCGGAATCCTACGCCAAAGCCGGCAAGGAACTCGGGATTTTCATTGCCAAAAAGCTCAAGTAAAACTGCCAGCTCACGGCGAGCGGCGGGGCCATAGCGCGTCGGGTACGGGCGCGCAGTTCGTAGCGCAGACATTCTTGTCTGCCGTATCGCGGGCATTCCTGCCCGCTGGCCGTCCAAGCTCCTTCGCCGCCCGCCCGAAGCTGCGCTCGCCGACTGGAAAAAGTCGGCGGAACGGGGCCCGGTGCCGCCAGGCGCCCTCGAGGGCCGCCGCTCAAAACCCCGGGGCCTCGATCGCCTGCTTCCGGACGTCGCCGGCAAGTTTCTTGGCCACCGGCTCGATCACGGCGGCCTGGCCAATAAAGACGAATTCGAGATTCTCCAGCGGATAATATTGATCGATGATCCGCCGGGCGTCGGCGAGCGTCAGGGCGTCAATCCGCCCGAACCAGCCATCGATGAACTTCCGGTCCAGGCCGTACAGCTCCAACTCGGCGAGGGTGGCGGCCAATTGGTCGTTGGTTTCGAAGCGGGGCGGGAAGAGTCCTTTGAGATAGGCCTTGGCCGACTTGAGTTGGTCGGCGGTGATCCCCTGGTCGTGCAGCCGCTTCAGGGTTTCCAGGGCGAGCGTCATCGCCCGTTCGGTGCTGGCATTGGGGGTAAAGGAGGAAATGGTGAAGGCACCCGGCACGCGCAGTGGCGAGAAGCGGCTGCTGGCGCCATAGGTCAAACCCGATTGGATCCGCAACTCAGTGTTGATCATCGAGGTGAAACGGCCGCCGAACAGGGTGTTGACCACCTCGACCTCGACCCGATCCTGGTTGGTGTAGGCCAGGCCGAGGTTGCCGAAATGAAAGAAGGTCTGCGTCGCGTCCGGTTTATCGATGATCAGGGCATGGCGTCCGGTGACGGCGGCCGTCGGGTCCAAGCGGACCGCCGGGACGGACTTGGGTTTCCAGGCGCCAAAGAGATCACGCAGCCGCCGCACCAGCTCCGCCGAGGAGAAATCGCCGACCACCGCGAGGATCATCTCGTTGGGCGCGTAGCGTTCCTCGTAAAAGCGGGCCACGTCTTTGCGCGTGATCCGGGCGAGGCTGGTCTCGGTGCCGCCGACGGGGCGGCCATAAGGGTGCGAGCCAAAGAGCGCGCCCGCGTAATACCGGCCGATGACCTGTTCCGGCACCGCCTTTTCTTCCTTGATCCCGTCGATCTCCTGTTTGGCCAGTTTGTTTAGCTCCGCGGCGGGGAAGGCGGGGTGCAAGAGGAGATCCGCCACCAGGTCCAGCATCGCCGCGGAGTCCTTCTTCACGAACTCGCACGAACCCGAGGCGCAGTCCAGCCCGGCGCCCGCCTCGAAGGTGGCCCCCACAAAGTCGAGCGTCTCGGCCACCTGGCCGGCGGTGCGGGATCGCGCCCCTTTGCGCAGCAGGCCGGCCGTGAGCGAGGCCAGGCCTTCGCGCCCCGCCGGGTCGGCAATCGCCCCGCCGGACTTGAGGACCCAATGCAGGCTCACCAGCGGCAACTGCCGCCGTTCCAGCAACAGCAGGGTCAGGCCGTTTTCGAGTTTCACGGTCTGGTACTCGGGCAGCCGCAAGGTGGGTTCTTGGGCCATGCTGGGAGCGACCCACCCGGTGGCGGCGGCCAGACCCGTCATCATCCACACGGCGGCCAGCCCGCCACGCCAATTGGGAATTCGTTTCATAAAGCGCTCACTTCTTCGTTTCCGCCGCCGCTTTTTCCGGCACCAGTTCGGCCACCGTGCGATGTTGCGGGATGAGGTATTTCCGGGCCACCCGCTGCACGTCCGCGATGGTCACCTGGTTGATCCGATCCACGGTTTGAAACAACTGGTGGTAATCGCCGAAGACCATGTCGTAGGTGCCCAGGGCGTTGGCTTTGCCATCGATGGTCTTCATGGTGCGGTAGAAATCGGCGACCGCCGTATTCTTGGCTTTTTGCAGCTCGCGCCCGGTCACGGGAGCGGATTGGAGTTTGGCGATTTCCTCGTTAAGGACCCGCTCGACGCGCGCCACGGGCACGCCGTCGCGCGGTTGGATGTCAAACAGGAAGACGAACGGATCGAGGTGCGCGGTTTGCCCGCCGTCCACCGAATTGGCGACTTGCTCCTGGTCCACCAGCCGCCGGTAAAGCCGCGAGCTCTCGCCCTTCAACAGGATGTATTCCAAAACGTTGAGCGGGAGGTAATCCGGGTCGACCGCCGCGGGGGAATGATAGGCGACTTGCAGGCTCGGGAGTTGGGCGAACTTGTGGACACGGACGCGGCGCTCGCCGGTTTGCTCCGGCTCGGTCGTCGTCACGGGCCTTGGCGGGGCTTGGGCCGGGATGGGCTCTAGGTATTCCCGCGCGAGCTGGATGACGGTGTCCTTCTGGATGTCGCCCACGATCACCAGCTCGCAATTGTTGGGGGCATAGTAGGTCTGGTAGTACTGCTCGAGGTCTTCCCGCTGCCAGTGCTCGATGTCCACCATCCAGCCCAGCACTGGCCAATGGTAGGGGTGCGCGGTAAACGCCGCCGCCATCAGTTGCTCGCCGAGCAGGTTGCGATCGTTGTTCTCGACGCTCAACCGGCGCTCGTTGGCCACCACCCCGCGCTCGCTCTCCACCATCTTGGCGTCGAACGATAAATCCCGCGTCCGATCCGCCTCGAGGTCGAAGATCAGCCGCAAGGCCCCCGGCGGGAACCAGTCCTGGTACACCGTCATGTCCTCGCTCGTGTAGGCATTGTTGCGCCCGCCGCTGTCCTCCATGGCGCGGTCGAACATCTTGGGCCCGTATTTCTTGGCCCCGTTGAACATCATGTGCTCGAAGAAATGCGACAGCCCGGTGATGCCCGTATGTTCGTTGCGCGAGCCGACCCGGTGGAACAAATAGAGCGCTGACGCTGGGGATGGTGTGATCCTCGAGCACGAGCAGCTTCATCCCGTTGGTCAGTTGGTGGGTTTGGACGTCAAATTGCTGGGCCTGCGCCGCGAGCGCCCCACCCGCCGCCAGCAGTGCCCACCACCCGGTTTGGATTCGTTTCATAAACAGACTTTCTCCAGCTCGGCCCCAGCTTCGGCGAACCGCGGGGCGCTGTCAACCGGGGAGGCACACCGCGGCGCCAATCGGGAAACTCACCGCGCCCTCGAAAGTCCTTTCATTAGCCCGACTTTCGATACTGGGGCGATAATCCTGGGCGGATCGCCGGAATTCCTCGGTGTTTGAGGGATAGCCAGTCCGAGGTCTTCACTACACAGCCCCCTGGGGAAGTTCCAGTTTCACGG
>TBL_comb47_HYPODRAFT_10001538_pt1 | contig 29868 bp, 19 predicted proteins | sample TroBogypolimnion_40_FD_10682 | JGI IMG/M metagenome (IMG submission 10682) | reverse complement strand
TTTTCTCATCTTAGTTACACATTGTTTGTGTTATTCGAATCGGTTGTTGTTCAGTCTTCAGTTTAAATAGTCCGCTCAAGGCAAACCCTTACTCAACCAAACCTCCAAACAAATAACTAATTTTTAATTACTTTTTCTTTTTGGTAGCAGCTACAACTTGTCCTGGTTTTGGGCGTTTTGCTCCATATTTCGAACGACGTTGTTTACGACCTTCAACTCCGGCGGTATCGAGTGCTCCGCGAATAAGGTGGTAACGTACCCCTGGAAGATCTTTTACACGACCACCGCGGACCAGCACGATAGAGTGCTCCTGCAGGTTGTGTCCCTCTCCCGGGATGTAAGCGTTAACTTCCTTCTGATTGGTTAACCTTACTCTGGCAACTTTTCTCATAGCCGAGTTTGGCTTTTTAGGCGTCGTGGTGTAAACACGAACACATACGCCTCTTCGTTGCGGGCAAGAGTTCAGCGCCGGAGACTTACTCTTATCTTCGATACTGGTTCTCCCCTTACGTACTAACTGTTGAATAGTAGGCATAAACGTTTTTAAATTTTTGAATTATATAATACACACGAAAATGAACTCAATTCCAATCCATTTTAATGGAAGATCAATACAATATTCAATTCCGACCGGACGGATCTACCCCAAAATGGACTGCAAAAGTACACAAATTCGCAATAAAACAATCAATCGGTTGAAAAAAAAGTACTTTTATTCAAAAGTTTAAGCCAATAAGGTTCCACTGATTAAAAAGACAACTATAAAAATCGCATTCCTGAAGCCATTCTGATCTGGTAAAAACACCTATTCACCCTTGCGAAAATGGATCCGGTTCGATAATTATTTATATTTAAAAACATGTTTATGGCAATGAATAAAAAGTACCCCATGCTATCCTTGGTCAGTTATAGTCTATAAATCAATCAACTGCCAGATTATGCAGACAGTAACTTTCCGGATTACAAAAATGTTACGATTATTACAAATAATTGGAAATTTTCAAAATTTTTCTATTTTTGGTGTCATTGTAAAATAATCATCCCAGTTAGGATCGGCATAATCAGACAACATTCTTTTTTTGCGTATTTGACCATGTATCCGCCTGACTTTAGAATGACAGCCCCTGCAGGAATATAGTGTTCCAGGATCCAAAGCGCTGTTTATGCTTGATTATTAATCGTTTATTATTTTTGTTTGAATTTGGGGTCTTTGAAATAGATCTCATTTTTACCAGTGCTGATGAAGTAAGTTGAGTTTCGAACAATAGATTCTTAAATTTTTATCTAAATTTTATCACATGAAAGTATTTCAAACTAATGAGATCCGGAACATTACTGTAATTGGTAATTCCGGCGCCGGGAAAACCACCCTTGTAGAGACGATGCTCTTCGAGGGTGGTATAATCAGTCGCAGAGGAGATGTAAAAAGCAAAACGACTGCATCAGATTACAATCTTGTAGAACAGGAGTATGGCAATTCGGTTCATCCGACAGTCCTTTACACCGAATTCGAGGGCTGCAAGATTAACATCATCGATACACCCGGGATGGACGACTTCGTTGGAGGCGTAATCCCTGCACTCAGCGTAGCAGCAACAGGTCTATTACTTTTCAATGCAGTTAACGGCGTCGAGGTTGGGACCGAGATTGCCAACCGGAATGCTGAAAAATTCCACAAGCCCCTTATTTTTGTGATCAACCATCTCGATCATGAGAACAGTAATTGGGAGAATACGATTGAAATGGCCAAAACCACATTCGGGAATAAATTAGCCATCGTACAATATCCCATAAATACAGGAATCAATTTTAATAAAGTTATCGATGTTCTGAAAATGAAATTGCTCCAATGGGGACCCAACGGAGGAGCGCCTGAAGAACTGGATATCCCCGCTTCGGAACTTGAACGGGCGGAAGAGGCCCATAACCAACTGGTTGAAATGGCTGCCGAAAACGACGAAGACCTAATGGAACTTTTCTTCGAACAGGGAAACTTAAACGAAGATGAAATGCGTAAAGGGCTTAAGCTTGGAATGCTAAGCCGTAGTCTCTACCCGGTTTTCTGCACCTGCGCAGCACGGGATATGGGAATCCGTCGCCTGATGGAATTTATTTGCAATGTGGCTCCCCATCCGGGAGAACTTGCCCCTGTTGAAACGATCGACGGGAAACTGATTAAAATGGACATTCACGGCCCGACTTCTATTTTTGTATTCAAAACATCCATCGAACAACATGTTGGTGAGGTTACCTATTTTAAGGTGATCTCGGGAATTTTGAGAGAGGGTATGGATTTAGTGAATACCACTAAAAATTCGAAAGAGAGGATCTCTCAGATTTATGCCGTAGCGGGTAAAACCCGGACAAAAGTGCCGGAAATGCAAGCCGGAGATATTGGCGCTACTGTAAAACTGAAAGACGTAAAACATAACCACACGCTTTGCGAAAAAGACGCGGAAATTAGTTACCCACCCCTTAAATACCCGGCCCCTCGTTACACGACTGCTATTAAGGCGGTCAATGAATCCGACGAAGAGAAAATGGGTGAATACCTGCATAAACTCTCCGAAGAGGACCCCACTTATGTGATTGAATATTCAAAGGAACTCAAGCAAATCCTCCTTCATGGGCAGGGCGAGTACCATATTAATACCTTGAAATGGTATTTTGACAATGTTTATAAAATTGACATTCAATTCCTGAAACCAAAAATCCCTTATCGTGAGACGATCACTAAAATAGCTCCGGGCGATTATCGTCACCGCAAACAAAGTGGAGGATCGGGACAGTTTGGTGAAGTACATATGGTGATAGAGCCTTTTGAAGAGGGGATGCCTGTCCCCGACATGTATAGAATAGATGGGAAGGAGATGAAGATAAGCTTACGTGGAACGGATGTCACAGATCTTCCATGGGGCGGAAAGCTAGTCTTCTGTAATTGTATTGTTGGGGGTTCGATTGATGCCCGTTTCCATCCGGCCATTTTAAAAGGGATTATGGAGAAAATGGAAGAAGGTCCGCTTACCGGTTCTTATGCCCGCGATATCAGGGTGTGCATCTACGATGGGAAAATGCACCCTGTTGATTCAAATGAAATCTCATTCCGCCTCGCAGGACGAAACGCCTTCAGTGCGGCATTCAAAAATGCTGGCCCGAAAATTCTGGAACCCATTTATGACGTGGAAGTTTTGGTTCCTGCTGACCGGCTTGGCGATGTGATGGGGGATCTTCAGGGACGCCGCGCCCTGATCATGGGAATGAGTTCGGAAAAAGGATTTGAGAAAATCCTGGCAAAAGTTCCTCTCAAAGAGATGGATAAGTATGCAACCTCATTAAGCTCCATTACCCAGGGACGAGCCATGTTCAAAATGAAATTCGCCAGCTACGAAAAGGTGCCTGCCGAAATCCAGGAAGAGCTGCTTAAGGCTTACGAAGCTGAACAGGTCGAAGAATAAACAGCTCTAAATTTTAAAAGCCGGATAAAATTGTAAAAATTTATCCGGCTTTTAAATTCCAGGAGGATTTAAGCTTTAAATGCCTCTTTAATTTTATCTGTATAATCGAGTTTTTCCCAGGTGAAAAGTTCAACTTCTTTTATTATCTCGCCAAAATATGGTGAAGAATACTTCTTGATTATGGTCTGAGGAGTACGGCCCATATGTCCGTAAGCTGCGGTCTCTTCATAAATTGGATTCCTGAGTTTAAGCCGCTCCTCAATTGCATAAGGACGCAGATCAAAAAGGGAAGCAATTTTCTCTGCAATCAATCCATCATTCAGGTTCACCTTCGCTGTTCCGTAGGTATTCACATAAATATTAACCGGTTGTGCAACACCAATGGCATAGGCAAGCTGGACTAAAATCTCATCTGCAATACCTGCAGCAACCATGTTTTTGGCAATATGCCTGGCAGCATAGGCCGCAGATCGGTCTACCTTTGAAGGATCTTTCCCTGAAAAGGCTCCACCTCCATGTGCACCCTTACCTCCATAAGTATCAACAATTATTTTCCGGCCTGTCAGTCCTGTATCACCATGCGGACCTCCAATGACAAATTTTCCGGTAGGATTCACATAAAGGATGTAACCCGGGTTGAACAATTTTTGGATCGATTCAGGTAATTTGGCACTAATTGCCGGGATCAGGTATTGCTGAACATCTTCTTTGATCCGGTCACACATGGCCTGATCGGTTTTAGCCTGTGCCTCAACGGAAGCATTTTCAGGCAATAAAAATTCATCATGCTGAGTGGATACAACGATCGTGTGAACCTTTACAGGCTTATTGTCTGAATCGTATTCGATTGTTACCTGTGATTTCGAGTCGGGGCGCAGATAGGTCATTACCTCGCCGGCCCGACGGATTGCCGCCAGTTCCTGCAGTAATAAATGCGACAGGTCTAAGGATAATGGCATGTAATTCTCCGTTTCAGACGAAGCATATCCAAACATCATCCCCTGATCTCCCGCTCCCTGATTCTCGCGGTCAAGCTTATCGACCCCACGATTAATATCGGGGGATTGTTCGTGCAGAGCTGTTAATACTCCGCAAGAATCACCATCAAACTGGTATTCGGCTTTAGTATACCCGATTCGGTTAATCACCCTTCGAGCCACTTCGCGCACATCAACATAAGTTTGCGACTTAATTTCGCCAGCCAGGATTACCTGACCGGTGGTAACCAGTGTTTCACATGCCACTTTGGAATCAGGGTCGTAGGCCAGAAATTCATCAAGTACAGCATCCGAAATCTGATCAGCTACTTTGTCCGGGTGCCCCTCGGACACCGATTCTGAGGTAAAAAGATATCCCATAATATTTATAAATTGATGATCTGATCATTCAGATCGATTAATAATTAATAAATTACAGGGATATTTGATTGATGGGAAAGTATTCGAAAATTTTGTTTTAGCATTTTTTTCCGTGGTTGCAATCAATCAAATTTATCCACTAATAACACCACAAAGATAAAGTCTTTTATTTAAATTCTGCAAACTGAGGAAACTAATTTTGTTATTTTGGGGGGACTACCTTAACACGATTAACTTCGAAGTCATCATTTTCCCGCTCCACCGCATAACACAATAATAGACACCTGTTGGAAGCGAATGCTGGTACAAAACGGTTTGGACAATCCCCGCTTCTGCTTCCGCATCAAAAATCCGGGCAATATACTGCCCCATTATTGAGAAAATTTCAAGCTTTACCTGTCCACTTTTATCAATTTGAAAATCGAAATTCGCGACCCCTACATTTGGATTCGGGTATATTTTCAGTTCTTTTGTCAGACTGGTTAATTCAAGATTTGCACCCTGGGCAACGATAACTGCAGCCACTTGAGAGGTATCTAAGGGGATGGTAAGTGATTTCAATCCGTTGATAGCAACATTCTTGCAATACTTGTTCCGCATCCATTGGAGGCCGTAACACTCAGAATACCTGAAGTCGCAATGGATGAAAAACTGACCAGGACCGAATTTGAAGTTCCGGTAATTGTTGCGCCGGTACCCGAATAACTCCATTTGTACGTCACACCTGATACCAAAGGAACAGTAAATGGTACATTGGACTGACCCAAACTAACCTTGGTCGCTGATGCGGTAAACTTTCCGGGTTGAACCGGTGGTGAATTTACGGTAACTGTTGTGCTTGTACTGTTTGCACAACCACTATTATTTGTAACGGTATAACGAATGGTGGCGGTTCCCCCTACAACACCGGTTACAACTCCGGTTGTGCTGACAGTGGCAACAGCGGGAGCCGATGTGCTCCAAACACCCGGAGTGGTTGCATCGGTCAGAAATGCAGTATAACCCGTACAAACAGAGGTATTTCCGGCTATCGCAGCCGGAGCAGACGGTAAAGCATTTACTGAAACTGATGCACTGCCTGTCATGGCTGTTGAACAGGTTGTGTTGGTATTTGTACCTGTTACTGTATATGTACCGGCAGCAGTTTGGATTCCGAAAGAAATTGCAGAGCCGGTTCCGGAAACTGCACTTCCTGTGTTAGCACCGTTTAATGCCAGCTGATATTTAACTCCCGATTGTGAACTGTTTAATCCAACTGCCACACCGGTTCCTCCGGCACAATAACTTCCTCCGCCAGTCAGGGTAAAGGGAGTCGGTAAAGCGTTCACGGTTACCGTCGTGTTTGAACTATTCGAGCAACCACCACCATTGGTAATGGTGTAACGGATAGTCGCTGTGCCTGCAGAGATACCTGTCACAATTCCTGCAGATGTAACCGTTGCAATTGAAGGGCTCAGACTACTCCAAACACCCCCGGTTGTTGAATCACCTAACGTGGTTGTACTGCCAATACATATTGATTTGGTTCCGCTTATCGAAGCTGGAGCAGAAGGTAAGGCGCTGACTATAATTGCTGCGCTTCCGGTCATGGTGCTGGAGCAGGTTGTAGTTGGATTCGTGGCAGTCACGGTATATGATCCTGCGGTGGTCTTCAATCCGAAACTGATGGGATTACCGTTTCCTGCTATTGCTGTTCCTGTGTTGACCCCGGCTAATTTAAGCTGATAATTAACGCCTGTCTGCGATCCGCTCACCCCGATGGCAACGCCAGTGCCGCCGGTACAATTTACTCCGCCGCCAGTTACTGAGAAGTTCGTAGGTAAGGCATTAATAGTGACAGTTGTGCTTGTGCTTGCGCTGCAACCACCTGCATTTGAAACAGAATAAGCGATTGCTGCAGTTCCTGAGGATATACCAGTAACTATTCCTGCAGAACTGACAGCAGCAACTGAAGGGGAGGAACTAATCCATACACCTCCAGATGTCGAATTGGTTAGGGTTGTTGTGCTTCCAACACATGCAGAAACCGTTCCAGTAATATTAGCGGGGGCAGAAGGAATAGCATTTAAAGAGACAGTTGCACTTCCAATCATGGCATTCGTACAGGATGATGTCGCGTCTGTCCCGATAACAGTATAGGTGCCGATACCGGTTTGGTAACCAAAATTAATTGCTGAACCTGTCCCGGGTAAAATAGTTCCTATGTTTGTACCATTTAAAATTAGCTGATAATTAATCTCCGATTGTGAGCCGCTTAAACCTATCAGTACGCCAGTCCCGCCAGGACAATAAAGTCCGCCGCCGACAACGGCAAAGAGTGCAGGCAATGGATTAACTGTTACAGCAACACTTCCGGCCATCGCACTTGTAAGTGATAAAATCGTATCTGTAGCATACACAGTATAGGTGCCTGCCAGTGTTTGAGGTCCGAAATTCAATGCTGAACCAGTTCCAACAATAGCGCTCCCGGTATTAGTTCCATTAATAACCACCTGATACTTCACACCGGTTTGTGATCCATCCAATCCAACAGGAACGCCAATGTTTCCTGCGCAATAGGCACCACCTCCTGTAATATTCTGAATTACAGGAGATATTACAGCTGTAGTATCACCTTCAAACTCGAAGGCCCCAATGTCTGATTTCGCACCATAGGGGCGGGGTGAGCCAGTGAAATCGAAAGTAATGCGTGGGTCTACAACAGCATGATCGATCACTGGCGACCCGGCGAGCAATTTGAAATCCTTTGGAGATTGAAAAGTTGAGGAGACAAATTTTACAGAATCCGCAGTCCGGGCCAGGTAATTATTTTGCAAGGTAACGGATGTTCCGGTATTCTGAAACATAATGTATGAATCTATTCCTTTGAAATGGGTGTTTCCATTTTGATAATAATTAAATGCACCGGGATTGATAATGACGTTCGAGGCAATTAAATTATTCTTACTGATTAAGCTCGAGAAACGGATCCCCTCCGATTTCGGATTAATGATATTGTTGTTTTGGATATAAAAAGAGGAATCGGGTTCCACCGATACATCGGTCACATACATCCCATATTTCATCTGAGTTGAATCTGTTGGAGCATAACTCCGGCCTGCATCCAAGATAATATTATTGAATATCCGGCATCCTCCAAGTCCATGGCATTCAATACCATCGCCCTTCCCCTCAGCTATAAAATTATTAAAGCAATCAGCCCTGGTACCTCCACCCATTATTATTCCCGACATTTGAGCATATGCCCCAGCCTGACTGTCATAAAGAACTGTATTGTTATAAATCTTGCAGTTTCGGTAAGCCGAACTTACCTGAATGCCATCCCACCCTGAATATTTAACGATATTATTGTATACCTGTACCCCATCGAGCAGACTGGGCATCAGAACAGTGTCTTTCCCGTTACAGGTAACAGTTTCCCCGTCGTATTTTGTGCTTCCGATATATAAACCTTCATTCCCGGTGTATGCAATATAATTATCATGAAAAATGGTATTATATTGAGTGAATGTGCCTCTTACAGAGGTTAGGGTGCAATCGGGGTCAGTTTTGGCATAAACGCCGGCAATCAATGTATTTTGAATCGAAATGTGATCTACCTCAAAATCGGAACTCAAATATCCAATCCCCAATCCGGCGCCATTGGCAACGCGGTTAACCTGAAAACCGTAAGTTTGAGTCGGATCGCCGGTTCCGGTAAATTTAATGTACTGACAGTTCTGAATGGATATTCCGTAATAGAAATCAGTATCGATAATTATTGGGCCACCAGAATTAATCATTACAATTGGCTTTCCGGGTGCTCCCCTGAAGTTTTTAATTAAAAGATAATCTTTATTGCCTCCTGCAAAGTAAAGCGTATCTCCGGGCTGAATGGACTGGTATCCAGCGTCAGCTCCATTGATATAGAGAATATTCGACGCAATCCTATAACTTGCCTGACCAACTGTGGGTATTAGCATAAGGAACAGGACAAATAGAATTACAAGACTTTTTTTCATAGCTGGACTAATAGCATTAGTTCTGCTGGTACCGGAATTGTTACCAGGCAAGGAGAAAAACATTTCAACATTCCGGGAATTCATTCAACCCGGGGTTTTGAAACTAAGAATGAATTAAAGAACGATTAATAGATTACAGGTCAACAAAACGGTTATAATATTCATCAAATATAATATTTTTTACTGTATGTAAAATAATAAGCGTAAAATAATTAATTATTTTACGCTTATTATTATTTCTTGGAGATCTCCTGAATTATCTCATACTAAATTAATCATTAACCTTCATCTGGTAATTTCCAGAAAAACATTTTCCAGGCTTGATTCCTGCTTATTCAACGTTAAAATAGTTAACTGGTTGGCAACTGCATATCTAAAAATAATTGGACGGAGATCGTCCTGTCCACCCGTGATGATAAATATTTGGTCCGAGACAGGCTGAATCCCGGTTACTCCATGAATCTCGGACAATTTATCTGGATTGATCGATTCTTCAAATTCAACCAGGATGGATTGATTACCCGTGATAGCAAGGTTTTTGATATTGGCAGGAGAATCGGTCGCTATGATCTCTCCGTGATTAATAATCATGATGCGGTCGCATAGTGCTTCAACTTCCTGCATAATATGTGTTGAAAGCATAACAGTCTTTTCGGTGCTTATATGACGTATCAGTTGCCGAATTTCCACAATCTGGGTTGGATCCAGTCCCGAAGTTGGCTCATCAAGGATCAGTACAGAGGGATCGTGGATCAGAGCCTGCGCAATCCCGACACGTTGTCTGTATCCTTTAGAGAGGGCCCCTATTTTCTTGTGTTGTTCCCGTTCGAGACCGGTCATACCAATCATCTCTTTTATACGGCTCCTGACAGACTTAACGGAGTATAGGCCCGCGGCATATTCAAGGTATTCTTTTACATATAAATCGGTATATAGCGGATTATTTTCGGGAAGATATCCAATGTGGCGCCTGATGTCAAGGCTGTTTTCGCCAATATCCACACCATTTACCAGGACTGCGCCGGCATCCGGGTGCAGAAAACCGGTAATTATTTTCATCAAAGTTGACTTTCCGGCCCCATTAGGTCCTAAAATCCCAACAATTTCCCCGGAATTAATCGTAAAGGAAACCCTATCCAGCGCTCTTTGACTCCCGTATATTTTCGTGACAGATTCTACAAATACCGACATTTCAGCTATTTTTTAACAAATCTAATTTAAAATCGCGAACCAGATTCAATTTTGTGATTTTAACAGAACTCAAATATCCGAAATAAAGAATAAATTTGCCAGAGCTATCGACCTTAACAGACAAGTGGAATGAAGAACGAGAATTTCAATTATATCGATTCCCTTTTAAGATTCAAAAGACAAGACACTGCAATTGTTAAAATTGGGATGGTTACACTTGGAGGTATGTATCCGATCAGGTTACAATCGATGACTGACACCGACACAAAAGATACCGAAAGCACAGTTAATCAAGTAATAAAAATAATTGATGCAGGAGCTGATTTTGTAAGGGTAACCGTTCAGGGGATTCGGGAAGCTGAAAATTTAAAGAATATCAGGGCAGAACTCGATCGCAGAGGATACTTGAACCCGTTGGTTGCAGATGTTCATTTCAATCCAGCAGCAGCTGATATCGCCATTAAATACGTCCGTAAAGTTCGGATCAACCCCGGGAATTTCTATGATAAGCGGGCTAAATTCGAACATCTTCTATATACCAACGAAGAATACCGCGAAGAACTTGCCAAAATTGAAGAACGTTTTGTCCCTTTTATTAAGGAATGTAAAGCCCGGGGCACTGCTTTACGGATAGGTGCCAACCAGGGTTCACTCTCTGACAGGATTATGAGCCGGTATGGCGACACTCCTGCCGGCATCGTAGAATCGGTCATGGAATTCCTGAGAATCTGCAAAAGAGAAGATTATCACAACATTGTGGTGTCTATCAAATCCAGCAATACAAGGACCATGGTTTATACAGTCAGGCTGATGAATTATCGGATGAGGCTGGAGGATATGAATTATCCGTTTCATATTGGGGTAACTGAGGCGGGTGAAGGAGAGGATGGAAGAATAAAATCGGCTGTTGGTTCAGGGGCACTCCTAGCTGACGGAATAGGTGATACAATTCGTATTTCTCTTACTGAAGACCCTGCTGCAGAAATCCCATTTGCCCGTAAACTGGTTGATGTTTTTAAGGGTAGGGAGAACCACGCAGCCATTAAAGCTCCTCTTGTTGCACAGACTAATCCCTTTGAATATGAACGTCGCTCAAACAGACCCGTCAATGATATCGGAGGGAAAAAACCTGCTATTGTTATCGGCAGTCTCAATAAATATACCAGGGAAGAGATTCGAACCCTGAATTCCGGAAGTGAACCCGAATATTTCTACGATGGAAAACGGATTCTTGATCGCGGGAACAAGTCCTATCCGATACTTTCGTGCGAAGATTACCTTTTCAACGATAACTATACTGGACAGATGCGCTTTGTACGGATCAATAAAAATGAATACGACGTTTTTAAAGAGGAGAACCCTGAAATCATTGAGAAATTGAAGCGGGAGCGCAAAGTTATCCTGATTATGGAGAGCGATAACCTGAATTGTTATGCGGAAATGCGCGCTTTTTTTATGGAACTGGATGCACACATCATAAAATGTCCTGTAATTCTGCACCGCGGTTACTGGGAAAATAATTATGAAGATTTGCTGGTTAGAGCGTCAACGGATCTGGGAGGACTATTCATCGATGGATATGGAGATGGCATTCTATTGACAAACGAAGGGAATACAGGTTATAACGAATTAAAAAACCTTGCTTTTGGCATCCTTCAGGCCAGCCGGATGCGAGTAACAAAAACTGAATTTATATCCTGCCCGGGGTGCGGCAGAACACTTTTTGATATCCGGGATACTCTTGCTGAAATTAAACACAACTTCAATCACCTGAAGAATCTGAAAATTGGAATCATGGGATGTGTGGTGAACGGTCCCGGTGAAATGGGAGATGTTGATTATGGTTTTGTAGGTTCCGGGAAACGAAAAATCAATCTGTATAAAGGACAGAAATTAATTAAACGTCATGTTGATATCGAAAATGCAGTGGAAGAGCTTAAGAAACTGATCAAGGAATACGGCGAATGGAAAGAGCCTCACTGATTTTCAAAAGAAATCACTTTCACTACCATGCGTATCCTTATCTTTCATCACCTTCGAGCAATCAAGATCCATCCTGAATCCTTCCGGCACCTCAAACCGAGTTCCTTGTGAGTATCCTAATGTAGGATCACGATAGATCTTATTCATGAAATAACCATAAACCGGCAATGCCATATTTGCACCCTGGCCCATGGTAAGCCCTTCAAAGTGGATGGCCCGTAAATCTCCTCCTGTCCAGACCCCGGTAACCAATTCGGGTGTAATACCCATAAACCATCCGTCAGATTGATTTTGAGTGGTCCCCGTTTTCCCTGCAATATCTGCAGTTAGATTCCCATAGATCAATCCTTCCCTTCGAAGTCTCTGGCTGGTTCCCTCGTTAACAACACCTTCCATAAGATTAAGCATCAAATAGGCTGTTTTTGGATCGATCGCGTCATGATGATCAGGAGAGAAGCGGGCCAGGATATTCCCATTCTTATCTTCAATACGTGTTACAAAGATTGGTTTCGTATAAACCCCATGATTGGCATAAGTACCATATGCCCCAACCATTTCATAAATGCTGACATCAGAAGTTCCCAGGAACATCGATGGGACTGCATCGATCGGACTGGTTATCCCCATTTTTCGCATCATATTCGCCATCGATTCCGGATTAAATTGCTTCATTACCCATCCTGAAACCTGATTGACTGAATTGGCAAGGCCCCATTTTAAAGTAACCATTTGACCGTCAAAATCGGTATTTCCCGAATTCTTGGCGGTCCAGGTCGTTCCATCCGGCAAATAAAAAGTTTGTTCGGCATTCGGTACCATGGTACATGGCGAATAACCGTTCTGCATGGCCAGGGTATAAAGGAACGGCTTAACGGTCGATCCGACCTGCCGCTTCCCTAGCTTCACCATGTCGTACATGAAATATTTGTAATTGGGACCTCCTACCCAGGCTTTCACATGACCGGTTTTAGTCTCCATGGTCATCATCGCAGATCGCAGGAACCCAAGTGAATATTTTACAGAGTCAAGTGGGGTCATGGTTGTATCAATTTCACCGCGCCAGCTAAATACGGTCATTTCAGCGGGTTTCCTGAATTCCCGTTGAATCTCTTCCTGACTAAGCCCCTGACTTTTTAGTTGCCGGTAATGTTCACTTTGTCTGACCGCAATATTGAGCAGGTTATGTGCCTCTTCATCGGACATTGAATTCGGGAACGGACGGTTCCTCAGCCCCCTTAACCGCTGATTGAATACAGGTTGAATTTCAACACTAAGATGCTGCCTGATTGCGTATTCTGCATATTTTTGCATCCTCATATCAATCGTCGAATAGATTTTCAATCCATCTGAATGAATATTATAGGATGTTCCATCAGGTTTGGGATTTTTATGACACCATCCGTACAATGGATTAGTTACCCATTCTATGGAGTCGTCCCTGAACTGCAGGTTTTGCCAGGCGCCATATCTGGCACGGTCAGGCTTTTGGGCCATCAATGTGGTCCGAAGGTACTCTGTAAAATAGATTCCAGGGCTTGATTTAAAATCCTCTTTATGGTAATTCAAACTTAATGGTTGTGATTTCAGACTATTACACTCTGTTGTTGAGATGGATCCGAATTTGCGAACCTGATTCAGTACAACATTACGCCGCTGTTTCACTATTTCAGGGCGTCTTACCGGATTGTACAATGAGGGATTTTTAGCCATTCCAATAAGCATTGCAGACTGTTCCAGGGTCAGTCGATCAGGGGTGGTTCCAAAATATATCTGGGCAGCCGATTTTATGCCAACAGCCAGATTGAGAAAGTCAAACTTATTAAGGTACATTGTCAGGATCTCCTCCTTGGTGAAGTTCCGTTCAAGTTTAACGGCGATCACCCATTCCCTGAATTTTCGAAATGCCAGGTTCAACTTATGGTCCATCTCTTCACGAGGAAATAACATCTTTGCCAACTGCTGACTGATGGTACTACCTCCGCCCGAACTCTCATTCCCGGTGACTACACCTTTTGCGACCCTGAGTAATCCCCTGACATCAATTCCGGAATGGTGGTAAAACCGTTCATCTTCGGTCGCAATCAGGGCTGTTATAACATTTTGACTGATCTGTTCATAAGGAACATAGGTTCTGTTCTCTTTATAAAAAAATTTACGGAGTACCAATCCGTCAGAGGAATAGACCTCCGAGGCCAACGATGTCTCAATATTTTCAAGTTCCGTGAGCGAAGGCATAAACCCGAGTTTGCCATTTGCAACAAGGGTAAACAGTATAATAATCAACAGGATACCAATGCCGAACAGGCACCAGAATATTTTAATATAATTATGAAAAGAATGATTTTTAACGGTCATAAACAGAATTATTTGGATGCTGCAAAATTACATCAAAAACGCAAATGAATAAATGAACTTATTTCGTTTATTCTTTTGCGTTTTTGTAATGGAAGCAGTCTATTTGTAGAAGCATTGGGAGATTTCTGTCTTTTTCGGAGAGTTTTATCTCTTCAGGATAAAGAAGCCAGTCAATATTTATTGTAGGATCATTCCAGATCAAGCCTCCATCGGCAGCTGGGTTGTAATAATTATCACATTTATAAGAGAATACAGCAGTTTCGCTGAGTACTGCAAATCCATGGGCGAATCCTCTTGGAATATAAAGCTGGCTATGGTTTGTTTCTGACAAACGAACTGACACATATTTCCCATACGTTGGAGATCCGATTCTGAGATCTACCGCAATATCAAGAACCTCTCCCTGAAGACATTGGACTAGTTTTGCCTGAGTAAATGGGGGACGCTGAAAATGGAGCCCGCGTAAAACCCCAAATCCTGATTTGGACTGATTATCCTGAATAAATGGCACTTCCCCAACGTATTGATTAAAAATATCCTGGCGAAAGGATTCGAAAAAATACCCGCGGTGGTCGCCAAAAACGTCGGGTTCAAATATTAATACTTCAGGAATGGAGGTTGATATTACTTTCACACGTATAAATTTTAATTAACTTATTAATATTTTGATCTTTGATCCGTGTGGAACCCTCATCGATTTATACATTGCCTTTTGTGAATGTAAGTTCATGAGGGTTTCATCTGTATATAATTTGTTTTTTCAAGGCCAGATGGAATAGCCATGATGATAAATTCATTTCGGTTGGTGATTTCTCAACCATGGCTATTTCATCAATCTTTAATTTGTTTATTAATCAAATTTCCCTATCGTGTTTGCTCCTGACAAAACAGCTAAGCTTTTGAATTTGTTCCGTTAAACTAATTAATCTCCGGCTAATCTGACCAGGTATTGCCCATACTGATTTTTGATCATTGGCTGAGCCAATGAAATCAACTGCTCTTTTGATATCCACCGGTTATGATAGGCAATCTCCTCAGGGCAGGCAACTTTTAAACCCTGACGAGTCTCTATGGTTTCTATAAAATTGGAAGCCTGGATCAGAGAGGTGTGAGTCCCGGTATCAAGCCAGGCAAAACCGCGTCCCATAGTCGACAATTTCAGCCTTTTTTGCTGCATATATTCCTGATTGACTGTCGTTATCTCTAATTCTCCACGGGGTGAAGGTTTTATCTTTTTAGCAACTTCAATGACTGAATTCGGATAAAAATAGAGCCCCACAACTGCGAAATTTGATTTCGGAACCTCTGGTTTCTCTTCCAACGAAAGGACGTTTCCCTCCTTATCAATTTCTGCGACGCCATATCGTTCAGGATCTGAAACAACATACCCAAAGATTACCGCTTTCTTCTCCTTTTTTACCAGCTTAACTGATTCATGTAGCATTCCTGAGAAGCCATAACCATAAAAGATATTGTCTCCCAGTACCAGACACACATCATCCTCTCCTATAAATTCCTCACCAAGAAGAAAAGCTTGCGCTAGTCCGTCAGGTGAAGGTTGAATTTTATATGTTATGTGAATACCCCAGTCTTTCCCTGTTCCCAATAATCGCTCATACATGACAATATCTTCCGGCGTTGAGATTAGCAGAATTTCTCGGATTCCCGAAAGCATCAGTGTAGATAAAGGGTAATAAACCATTGGCTTATCATAAACTGGTAACAATTGCTTTGAAACCCCTTTGGTGATTGGGTACAACCTGGTACCTGAACCGCCTGCAAGTATTATTCCTTTCATAATTGAATATTTAGTTTAACTTATTAAATTACAGGTATTTAATTCAGGAAACATTCATATTAATTGCCTAATTACCGGAAGATTTAAACTTCGGTAAGATTAAAAAATATTTTTGAATTGATGCACATATTGCAGAAAGCGGGTTAATTAAACCTTCACAACAACCTGTTTTCTGCTTTTCTGAATTAATTGTTTATTCAATTGAACAAGAATCATGTAGATAGAAACCCCTGTTAAGGCTCCGATTGAATTGGCAAGAATATCGTATAATTCAAAAGAACGTCCCATGTGCATTAAATATTGAGATATCTCCATCATTGTCCCCCAGCCAATTGCAAAGAAAATTACTGCGTAATACCATTGACGTTTAATCTCAGCATGCATTGACCAACAGGCAAGTACAGCAAGACCAAGATACATGCAGATATGGACGATTTTATCGGCTCCGGGGAATAAAGGCAATTGGGGAAAATCATTTGCCGGGAGCAAAGAAAGAAAGGCAACCAGAATCATATAAATGAGACTTAGTGTTATCCGTAACCATTGCCGGATTGAGAAAAGGATAGAAATCATTAATATTTGAAGATGTATTTGTTAACCGCAAACCTAGTTGTAATTTTAAATCACAAACAACTTTCCTGATCTTATTTGACAAAGATATCTAATTTAATGCTAAATGTAAAAATTATAAAACAGTGAGTTTTCATTGTAATCCTTGTCCTGTCCCTTGATTGGTAAGGGGTATTAACGATTTATATTTTATGGAAATTTTCTCAGGGAATAAACCGGTTTTTCTCCAATCTGGTTTACTATACATAACTTTCACCTGGGTATAGCCAGGACTCTACCAAAGATTAAATTTCTGAAGAAATGTCTGTCGGGTTAATGGGTGTAAATCAGCCTTATGCCGTTTAATTCTTGAAACAGATCTTCTTCTCTCCTTTTCATCTGAAAACCCCGGAATCAATAGCTGTTGGAAGGGATCATCCCGTTTAATAAGTTTCTTCTTTCTGATGATGAAGGCTGGGATCATGAAGAGCAGGGAACCAACAAGTGTGATATAGGCTGTAAGTCTAAGCACACCATAGGTATGCATTATAAAAACCAGCAATATAAAAATCGTGTTTGCTCCAATAATAGTATAGGTGGCTTGAATATGCGAAAATCCTAAAGCGAGCAGGCGGTGGTGCAAATGATTTCTATCTGCACTGAATGGTGACCTGCGATGTTTAATCCGAATGGCCATAACTCTTACAGTATCTATCAAGGGATAAGAAAGTATTCCAAATGAAATAACCGGAGCAGAAGATATGGCATATGGCTGAGTCTGATCTATGTTAAATTCATTGAACCGGATTACAAGGATCGTAATTATTGTTCCAAGTAAAAGTGACCCGGTATCTCCCATGAAAATTTTATGCTCCTTCCCGTAAACATTAAAATAGAAAAAGCCGGAAATTGCACCAATCAGGGAAAAGCAGATCATCGCATATTCAAAATGACCACTAACCAGAAACCAACTGCCGAAAACCAATGAAATCAAGATGCTTAATCCGGAGGCCAATCCGTCAATCCCATCCATCAGATTAAAAGCATTAATGATCACTACAAATGTAAAACCTGTGATTAAAATACTGGGGGCCATCCCAATTTCTGTAATGCCGAGCAATCCATGGAGATTAGTAAACCGGATTTCAGCAAGGAAAATCAATATACCGGCTGCAATGATTTGAGCAATAATCTTCTTCAATGGTGTTAATGATACGATATCGTCTTTTAACCCAACAAAGAAAATGAGCATTATGGCGACCAGAATATAAGGCCATTCAGGGAGCTCATTTCCGTGTAATCCTATGGTTGTAACAAAAACAAAACTGAAAAAAATAGCTATTCCACCGAGAGTTGGAATCGTCTTGTTCGTAGAAGATCTTGCGTTTGGCTTGTCAAAAAGGCCCAGCTTATTTACCGCATGAACCACTATGCGCAAAACATAAAGCGAGATGCATAAAGCCAAGATAAATATAGTGATTAATTGTATGGCAATTTGCAGACTGTTCATATTTTGATAAGATATAGGTCCAAACTTTTTTAGAAAAAACCACTTTTTTTTAAATATTAAAATTGATTTAACTATAGTTCAGAACAATTTAAATAAATCCTTATAGAAATTTCTCCCTTCTTGTCCTAACCAACAAAATCCAAAATTTCTTTAAGGAAGAATAGATATATAGTTTTTCACCAATATTTGTTACCTAAGGTTACTGCTTCTTAAAATAAATTCTAGACCGACAATTTTATGAATTGAACCTATACAAAAATACCTTTATGCTTCCATACATGCATAAAGCATACAACTATAATCATTATAAATTATTAAACGTTAATGATTTCTAAATAAGTGTAAGTGATTTCTTAATAAACGTAACAATATTTATTTGTTCCAAGATTATGAAGGGGAATAGGATCTCAGATTTTTACCGGGGGCCTCAAGAAGGACAGTATACCCAAGTGGTGGAATACGGAGTGCAACTTTATCTTTCCCTTTGAAATCGATAAGTTCTCCAATTACACCTAAAAGTGGACCGGCAACGATTTCAACCTTTTGTCCCGGTCTAAATTGCTCAGCAGTGATTTCAATTCCCACCTCAACCTGTCCGAGCATCCTTTTTAAAAGATTTATATCCTCTTCCCGAATAATTGCAGCCTTCCCTTCGAAGTATATGTAACTCACAACATTGTAGATCTTAAGTACCGATTCGTACTCCTTACGACTAATGTAAACAAATACGTAGCCAGAGATAAGGGGCATCTCAACCCATTTTTTACGGTCACTCCATTGCCTCAGTTTTCGTTGCATGGGTAGATATGCCTCAATCTTCTGTTCCTCCAGGTCAAAAAATACTTTTTTTTCAGATCTTGATTTTACACGAATTGCGTACCAGTTATACTTAAATGTATTGTCTTCCATTATTTCTCTTATGCTGTGCAAATATAGCGATTTTCGTACTTCATGTTTGTTTTACTCATGAAACAAGTGTTTTTCAATGGTTTTGCATTCATACTGACTATCATCTAAATAAAGTAATATGAAGAATTATATTCCAAAAATATGATGGGATTAATATTTAAACTGACAAGTTTCGTCTATAGTTTTTTTTACAAATTCATATATTTGATTATCAAGCAATAATAAATTCCGTTTTCGTAAACGGAATTTATTAAAATAGCCTATCTTCGCAACATTATTTTATCCATTAAATTATTCAAAAACGATGAAAAAAATCTTTCTATCCTTAATCATGCTGGTTATTTCATTAGGAGTATTTGCCACCGGCAACAAATGGGAGAAACTCTTCAATGGCAAGGATTTATCCGGTTGGGAAAGACTAAATGGCACCGCTGAATATACTGTGGTCAAAGGGGAGATCGTGGGCACCACACAGATGAATACCTCAAACACTTTTCTGGCTACGATACGAACTTTCGGAGATTTCATCCTGGAATACGAAATAAAAATGGATGAAGGGCTTAATTCCGGAGTTCAGATCAGGTCAGAGAGTAATAAAGAATATAATAACGGTCGGGTACATGGTTACCAGGTTGAATGTGATGATTCGCCACGTGCATGGTCGGCCGGTATTTATGATGAATCGCGCAGAGGATGGCTCTATCCGCTTGAATATAACCAGGAAGCTAAGAAAAGTTACAAACGTTCACAATGGAATAAGTTCCGGGTTGAAGCGATTGATAACTCAATCCGCACCTGGCTGAACGGTACACCCTGTGCTAACCTGGTCGACGATATGACTCCTTCCGGGTTTATTGCGCTGCAGGTCCACGGCATCGGAAATAATGAAAAAAGCGCCGGCAGAAAAATCTATTTCCGAAATATCCGGATTATGACCAGGAATCTTGAGGAGAACCGGACACCGATGGACAAAAGTATAACTGAAGTAAGTTATCTGAATAATGTGTTGACTGACAACGAGAAAGAAAACGGATGGAAATTGATATGGGACGGAAAAACTACCCAGGGGTGGCGCGGAGCAGGACTTGCAACCTTTCCTGAAAAAGGCTGGACCATTGAGGATGGAATGCTCAGCCCGAATAAAGGAGAAAATAAAGGTGGCGGAGACATCGTCACGCTCAGAAAATATAAGAATTTCATCCTTGAAGCTGATTTCAAAATTACTGAAGCTGCTAACAGCGGGATAAAGTATTTTATTCAAAGCGAACCTGGAAAGAAAAATACAGTGGGATTTGAATATCAAATTCTTGATGATGCAAGACATCCCGATGCCAAACTGGGAACCAATGGGAATCGGACCCTGGCCTCACTTTACGATCTGATCCCAGCCAATTCGCAGATTTTCGATCCGAGCCAACCTGTAAAAAGAGTAAACGGAATTGGTCAGTGGAATAGAGCCAGAATCGAGGTAAAAGGGAACAAAGTAACCCATTTTCTGAATGGTGTTAAAGTTCTTGAAATCACAAAAGGCTCAAACGAGTTCAAGGAAGCTATTGCTAACAGCAAATTCAGCAAAGCCCCCGGATTCGGCGAATTCGAAGACGGATACATCCTGTTACAGGATCACGGAAATGAAGTTTCATTCAGGAACATTAAAATCAAGGAGTTGTAATTATTTTTCTACCAGCTTTCACTTATTTTTTATCAAAAATGGCAACCTGGTCTAAAACGATGAATTCCCCGATCGGTGTCTTAAAGCTGACGTCGGACGATTATCATCTGAAGTCAATTTCTTTTGATGCGGAAATTTCCGGGGAACCTGCGGAATTCACGGAGGTTTTGTCCCTAGCTCAGAAACAACTTGAAGAATATTTTTCCGGCACCCGGCGCCAGTTTGATTTGCCCCTTGATCCGGATGGCACTGACTTTCAGCAAAAAGTATGGAAACAGTTATCGGAGGTGCCTTATGGTTCGACTATGAGCTATATTGAAATTGCACGCGGCCTGAACGCTGAAAGTTCAAGCCGCGCAGTGGGAATGGCCAATGGCCGGAATCCTATTCCTGTCATAATTCCGTGTCACCGGATCATCGGACACAACGGAAAACTAACCGGATATGCCGGTGGTCTGGAACGGAAGAAATGGTTGTTACTTCACGAACAGCAAAATTCTGAGAATAACCAGCTGTTTTGAGGTTATTTTTTAAGATATGCAGTGTGTATTGCCTTGTCAAAGATCACCCAATCTTTTGAGGTCATCCGCTCAGGTGTAAAAAGACAGATACCTGCTGCGCCATTTTCAACCGATTCGCGAATTGCTGCTTCAAGCTCTTCGGGTAAAAGACCGTGATTCTCAGGATCTGGCTCACTGATCTTCTTTTCAGGTTCAGGACAGATAAATAATCCGCTGTACACCGGCTTTTTATTTTCCAGGGTTGTAGTTGATTCCTTGCACATCTTTCCAATCCAGGATGTTCCCTGAAGGTAAAAATCGTTGTAATTCATCGGATAGAACGCATCAAGATTCCATTTGTTCCACTCCTGCCTGACAATTTTCCGGGCGATGGAATTCGGTCCGGGAAATACTGCAGCGTTAATCTCCTTATGTTTGGCATGAACCATAGCGGCCAGCCGGTTCACAAGATTTGTGATCAGGTCATAACGGAATTGTTTCCACGCTTCCACCTGGGAAGGATCTGTTACAGATTTGATATCGATGCCGGTTTTAGCCTTGAAATCAGCAACACACTTGTCGCAATAACAGTAGTCAAACTGTGGAAATTCCCGGTCCATGACCAAACCGTACTTCTTCCATAAACCAGGTGCCAGTATGACATCGGGGAAACGGATAAAATCGAGATGAATACCATCCACCTCAGGAATATCTGCAACCTGACCATACATATCAGCAAGAAACTGATAGACCTCCTCGCGGTTTGGACATAAAAATTTATAATGACTCGCGTAGGCAGGCTTGTCAAAGGCCGATTCTCCCCTGCCGTTTAAAGCATACCATTCCGGTTTTAGTTTAGGATTAACTCCCTGGATCATGGTTGGAATCCAGGAATAAAACTTTAATCCGACCTCTTTGGCAATCTTCCCTACCCGCCGATAGGTTTCAGGTTGCTGACCAGCTGAATACATTAATCCGTCAATTCCTTTGGCTTTCAGATCGAGAAATTGGGTCTTTAATTCGGCGTCTGTCAATTTTTCCGGACCACCCGTCCATGCATAACAGGGAATTTTGGATTCCTGGTGCGTTGAACAAGAAAACAGAATGAAAATGAGGGCGATAACCAATAGCTTTTTCATATTCTTTATTTTAGGTTTTTCTGCCATAAATCTATTGACCAGACAGGCAGATATCTTTTAATAATGCGATTCGTATTCCATTTTCAAAGGTAAAGGTTTCTGGTGAGATTTTTTTAAAGTAACCAGATGACTATTTCAAAATCATCAACAAGTCACCTGGTCACTCCTGAAAATGAATTACCTTCTGCTATTATTTGGTTTTCAATAAGTCCGGATAAAATTTTTGAATTACAGATTTTGATTTTTTGTCAAGATTTCTCAACGGGACTGGTTTATCCTGCGGACGGATTTGTTTCTGGTTAATCTCCCCCATGAGACTCCAATTCCGGGTACTGGCTGATACCGGTTCTTCAGCTTTAAAATCATAACGGGTAAAATCAATGACATTTTCCTCAGAACCCTTCCTGTCCTCAGACAAGAGTGCGAGCCGGAAGGTTTTATTCATTATCCAACTGATTTTCATTCCTGCGTCAGAGCCCCCGATCCCGGAACCCTTCTCTTCGAACCGGTAATTAAAATCATTGGTTTTAAAATAATTACGCCATATCAGGCCAAATTCGCCCTGCGTGATAAACGCTGTATCCGGCCACCGTTTTTTGATTTCACTCAACCACCTGGTTAATCCTGAAACTTCAATTGGTAAGGAGATTTCCCAGCAATTGGTGACCCATGCAAATCCGTTCAATTCAAATCCACGGTCAAATTGGATGGCGGTTGAGTGGAGCATCTCTCTTACACCAATTTCTTCACCGTATTTATGCAGGGTCTCGATCGGTCCGACTCCCATCCTGCTGTTAAAACCTCCGGAACCACCAGCTCTGCGGGCTGCCAAAAAATCCATGGTCCAGCCATCCAGGTTCACACAATCGATAAAATCGTTTTTCCCTTGTGCTGGTTTGCAAAAATGTTCCGTTGATGGATAATAGGGATAGCAAACCGAACCGTCTCCATCTTGATTGTCAATGGCATACTGGCTCCAGATATTCCCCTGGCAAACATGGATCTTCTCTTTCGTTGCAAGGAACTCCAGGTTTTTGGCCGACAGGAATCCGGCTACGACACTATTGGGACGATACCCTTTCCCCGTTATTTCGGACACTTTTGCGAGACCTTCATGCAAATCCTTGTTAACCTGTTCGGTTGAGTTATAAGCATTTGCAAAATAGGCACCGGGTATAAAAGTTATTTCATCACCGTATTTGTAATGATAACCAACGACCAGTTCCCTTATTTTTCTATAATTGGCAGTGGTGTCATGCAAGGCGAGCCAGCTCAGAGCCCAGGTTATTCTGGCTCCGGGAAATCCCGCCTCAATTGAATTCCTGAATTTAATTACGCGTGCCGGAGTATGGTCCTTGCGTTCATCCTGACCAACATTTTTGTCTCTTGCCACCTCAATCTGGTTTACCCGAATCACCGTATTGAACGTCAGAAAACGATGCCCGATTAGCTCTTTAGACTTTAAGCTTTTAGGGGTGGCAGACTGAAGCAGAATTGAGTAGAGGAGCAAACAGAGCGTCAAAAAGATGATTCTCATAAGTTATTGGTTTTTTTGTTCTAGCATTTTTATAAAGTACCCGCCAACCACCGAACGCGCCTGAAAACCGACCTGATGAGCATCGGGTGTTTCATACCAGTCAGTCATCGGGACCCGGTTGGGCGTTTCATTTACGAATTTATGCTCGGGATCAATAAATTTTTGAAAAGTCGTCCTGTCATTCGCCAGGGTAGCCGTCCAGATTATCCAGTCAGATTTGGTGTAGGTCCTCCGGTTATCCAGCGGTAATCCATAAGTATTTTGTTTCGTGAGATAATAGGCAACCTCTTTTTCTGCCACCTCTTTGGGGAATATATTCAACTTCAGGATTTTGTCCCATACCAGGTTGTATTTCTGGCTCCAGGTTCCGGGTTGATCAAAAGTCAGTCGGAAATGGTCGCCATCGCTGGCCATTTCGATCCATTTGGATGCCATTTCCTTAGCTTTTGAATTGTATTTTTCGGCTAACTCTGTTTTTCCCAATAGACCGGCAAGTTTTCCATATCCGGCAATTCCCATAATCGCTTTAATGGAAAGATTCGTATTGTGAGCAAAGTGTCCGGCAAAATCATCGGTACACAACTGATTTTCGGGGTTAAGACCATTTTGAAGCAGGTAATCGGCCCAGATCGTCAATGTCTTCCAATGCTTTTCGGCATAAAAGGCATTTCCTTCNGCCTGTGCGATGGCGGTCGTAAGAATCAACATGTTTCCGCACTCTTCAACTGGCATGTCACCACCATAAGTCTGACCGTTCGCCAGGGGATAGGTTCCTACGTCGTGAGCCGAAAAAGGCTTGGTCCATTTCCCACTTTCTGAAAAATAGAAAATGGGAGTCATCATCCCTTTCAACAAATCGGGATTATACAGTAAAAAAAGTGGCGCTGAAGGATAAGTGACGTCAACAGTACCTATTGAGCCGTTACTGAAGTTCTCCTTGGAAAAGAACAAGGTATTTCCTTCTTTGTCCTTTAAGAGCTTATGGGCTGCAATAGACTGACGGTATGCGAGGACGCAAAGTTCAGCATAATTTTCACCGCCCGCTTTCACTGCCTCTTCCCAAAGCCGTTTATCGAACCGGGAGCAACTTTCACTCAGTTGGTCAAACTCCGCCGAGGCCGCTTTGAGGGCATCATCCATCGTGATTTTGCCCTCTTTTTTCCACCAGGCCATCCGGTTTTCTCCGAAGTACTGTATCGCATACAAATCATCATATCCAACCATAATCCTGCCTGAAACAGGTTTACCTTTCACATTTCCAAGTTGATTCGCACATGCCATAACCGGCATATTTTCAGTCATATAGGTGATCTTTTTTTGATCCAGGGAGGCCTTGAGCAGGCCGGTGACAACAAACTCCTTTTTAACCTCATTGTAATTGCCCATGACAAAACCCATCTTCGGTGAAGTATTTCCGCAGAGGTAGAAATAACCCCAATCGATGCGGCGATCATCACCCTGTTTGGCTAAAATAGCCTGTTCAGTCGTTCCTGCCTTGAAATAAGTCAGCCCCTCCGTTTTTCCTTTCTCCAGCGAAACCTCCTGTGAAATATGATCCACCGCCCACTCGGGAGTTGCCTCAAAGTAGATCTGGACATCATGCCCTCTGCCATCGGTAGACCGGGTATCATAGCTAATATAATTGACCGGTCTGGACAAAACATCAAGATTATCAGGCAATAGCGGGGAGATGAAGGTAAGGTTGAGGTCAACAGGGCCACAAGAGAAATTGTAATGGGTCTGGGTTGCAGACAACGCGACCGATTTCTGTAATGCACTCTTTGGAAATACAGCCGACTGATCACTGTCCTGGTAAATACCAAAGTCGACATAAGCACCCCCAACCTTATTTGAACAGTGCACGGCAACCACGTTTTTCCCGGTTTGATTGAGCAATTTACGTAATTCACCTTCCAATGGAAGTACTACATTATTTTTATAGGCATAGCCGGTGTCAACCAGTTTCCGGCCATTCAGATACAACTCAAAATTCTCGTCATGTGAATAAATCAGGTAAAGCGGGACTTCGGGCAACCTGGAATTCAATGTAAACTCACGCCGCACCCAAATATCCGCAGTTTCCCAAAGAGTTGACATGACCGGCATTCCGGGGGTTCCGAATGCCCCTTTGCCAATCTTCCAATTCGATGCATCGAAAGCCGGTTTTTCCCAACCTTTGGCAGGCTGTTTAAAGAGATATTTTCCCTCCCAGGCACCCTGATCAGCCATAGGCAGGATAGCTTTTTTAGGAATCTCCTCCTTGCCCATAAAACGAAATACCTGACCGTCAACACGAAGGGCTCCAATTAATCCAAACCTTTTACCGGTCCAATGGCGAACCGCGTCATCGTACAAATGGTCGGATTCAGACCACGCACTGGCATAGGGATCGATGGTAATCAGCGGATAGGCCGGTGCCCGCAGGTTCCTGGTGACAGATTCAGGAGTTGCCTCCTTTGTTCCGGAGCATGCAATTAATTCCATCACCACGGTTACGAGAATTGAACAAATCAGGAGATTTACATTTTTCATCAGTAATAGGTTTGTTTTCATGTTGTTGGGCTATTCAAATTCCACTTTTCGTGAATTCTGCGATTAGAATCAGCGCACATCAGCCTTATCAGCGGGACTATACCGGTTTAAACGGTCGCTATTTACGGTTTTTAGTAGCACCAGGTTGTTTTGCCGGTTTTGGACCCCCAAATACCTTTTTCAATAAAGAGGAAACCTGTGCATGAGCATTGTTGCGGATATCCTTTTCCCGTTCTGCTATTTTGAGGAACAGCCCTTTTAAGGCCTGCTCAAGAATATAATCTTCAAGCTGAACCTTTACCACCTTCATCCCTGTCATTGCGCCTATTGGTGATCCGGCAATCTGGTTCCAGGCTTTGGTGAGTTCGTTCCACGACTGTTGGGTAGAAATTCCGGCTACCAACTCCTTATTCAATGACTCCCTGATTTTTGGACGATAAAGCTCGGCCAGCTGTTGGCTGGTTTTCTGCTCAAAGTATAAGGTGGCTGCATTATCCGGACCTTTAAGTATTTGCAGACCATCAGTAAAGGTCATTTCCTGGAGACTCTTTACAAAGATGGGTCTTGCCCCTTTGGCAGCATCTTCAGCTGCCCTGTTAATCCGGGTAATCACATCATCCATCAGTTTTGCACCGCCTGGAAGTTTTGAAATATTCTGGGTAATTTCCTTTGCTTCAGGTGGAAGCAATATCTTAATAGTCAAATCTTTAAGGTAACCATCTACTTTGGATAAGTGAGTAACCGCACTGTCTGTTCCGACCTGGAGTGCTTCCTTGAGCCCATTGACAATCTCAGAATTCGACAGTGGCACTTTTTTGATGTTGGCCGATTTGAAAAGTTTGGAAAGTTGCGCCGATGAATGGAGGTTAAATAAAAAGAGTATAATTACTAGGATCTTTAATTTTTGCATACAATCTGTTTTTAATGGTTTTGAACAAAAGTAATACGACCATTGAAATTAGCGCAGAGATGGGAGATAAAAAATCATTCTGGTTGGGTAATTATAATACATTACTCCTAAATTAAAATATCACGGTGCAAGAGCACTCTAAATAATTAATAAATATTAACTAAATAAATAGTTAAAAAAATCTCAAAAGACTTGCATGACTATATCTATAGTCGTATATTTGCATTGAAGGATTGATACTATAAAAACAACAGCAATGCAATTAACAAAAGCAGAAGAACAGGTGATGCAGATCCTGTGGAAAATGGGTGAAGGATTGGTCAAGGACGTCCGCGACCGGTTCGATGAACCTAAGCCAGCCAGGAATACGGTCTCTACAGTTATTCGGATTCTTGAGAAGAAAGGGTTTGTCGGGCACAAAGACTATGGAAAGGTATTTGTTTATTATCCGCTGGTCATGAAGAATGATTATTCCGGGAAGCAGCTTTTCGGGTTATTGAACGACTACTTCAACAATTCATTCCCTGCGATGGCCTCCTATTTTGCCCGCGAAAAAGACCTTTCGATTCAGGATCTCGAACAACTGCTTGAGGATACTAAGTTAGAGTTATCGAAACGCAACAAAACCGAATAATATGGAAACTTTTGGCATTTATCTTTTAAAATCGGCCGTTTGGCTGACAGGTTTCACACTCGTATTTCTGACGGTTTTACGCAATGAGCAGTATTTCCAGCTGAACAGGATCTACCTTCTTGCCGGGATTATTGCCTCGGTAGCCCTCCCTTTTTATACGTGGCATTATGCTGTTATCATTCCTTCCGAACCAACCGGAAATATCTCCATATCAGAATTATTGGCGCACGCGACCGGCACTCCTGCACTGGCAATCCCTGTTTATTTTTGGGGTTATATTGTTGGTATAGGGTTGCTTGCTTTCAGGCTGATCTGGCAAACCGGAAAGGTCATCCGGAAATTGCAAAAGACCGGTTACCAGGTTAGCGGACCGGTAAAGCTGGTTCGTACTTCCGAATATGCCGCCTCATTTTCATTTTTCTCCTATGTTTTTGTCAATCCTTCAACGTCTGATGTTGAAACGCGGGAGATTGTGAACCACGAAAGTGAGCATATCAGGCAACGTCACTGGTTTGATTTATTACTCGCCGAAATTCTTTGTATGTTGCAGTGGTTTAATCCGTTCGTCTGGGTTTATGCCCATCTGATCCGTCAAAACCACGAATACCTGGCTGATGAACAAGCTCTACAGCGCACGTCGGATCCGGCCATTTACCAGGCAACACTATTGAACCAGCTTCTCGGGGTACCAGTGATTAGTCTGGCCAATTCATTTAGTTATTCACTCAACAAAAAAAGATTTAAAATGATGAAAAAGAGTATACATTCCCCATTCAGAAAACTCAAACTGCTGTTAGTTCTCCCTTTGATGGCACTGGTATTCTATGCATTCGCGAAACCTGAGTACAGGACCTCTCAGGAGGCATCTTTAATAACAGACCAAAGGACATTAGTTAGTGATAACCAGGATTCTCAAAGCGGCACCGTAAAGGGGACCGTGATTACTGCTGATGGGAATCCTCTGGCAGGCACAAGCGTGATCATCAAGGGTACAACAACAGGAACGATAACAGACAAAGATGGAAGGTTTAAATTAAAAGATGTCCCCAAAAATGGAGAACTGGTATTCTCTTTTGTCGGTAAGAAAACAGTTCTTTTGACCCCTGATTTTGAAAATGGAATGGTTATTAAAATGGAACCTGCAACTGTTTCAGTCGATAAGGTTACCGTTTCAGGCAAAGAAACAAGCATTAATAAAGCGTTGTATGTCGTTGATGGGACAATTGTCCCCGAAAGTTTTGTCAAGGCGATGGATCCTGAGAAATTTAAATCGATCAATGTATTGAAAGGGGAGCAGGCCACCTCCAAATATGGCGAAAAAGGGGCAAACGGGGTGATCGAGGTGACTTTGAAAAAGGAAATTCCGGATTCTGGCAATCCTGATTCAACTGGCGATGATTCTGTTGTTAATGCCTTCGATCCGCTCAAAGCACCGATTTATATCCTGGATGGAGTCATTATAGAGAAAACCAAAGCAGATAAATATTTCGCTGAAGGGGTTGAGTCTGTAACTGTCTGGAAAGGCAAAGAAGCAACGGACAAGTACGGTGAAAAAGCGAAATATGGGGCAGTTGAGATCAAATCAAAAAAGGAACCAAAAAGTACAGGCTCCACGGATTCCCCGTTGAAAATTGTTCAAATTGGATCCGACAATACACAAAATCCTCCTCTATACGTTCTTGATGGCAAACCAATTGATAAGGCTAAAATGGAAACGTTGAAACCTGAGCTGATTCAGTCTGTTAATGTATTGAACGACAAGACTTCAACTGATAAATATGGGGAGAAGGGTAAATATGGGGTTGTTGAAATATACTCAAAAGGAAACAAATCCG